>Ga0208297_1000118_pt1 | contig 211909 bp, 173 predicted proteins | sample LMS_cellobiose_e_FD_187367 | JGI IMG/M metagenome (GOLD analysis project Ga0208297, IMG submission 187367) | Rumen-fistulated moose microbial communities from Alaska, USA - LMS_cellobiose_enrichment (SPAdes) (version 2) | ecosystem: Host-associated > Mammals > Digestive system > Stomach >... | reverse complement strand
TTCCTACTGCGGCGTTCTGTCGCATTGGCGCAACTACAACCTGCGCCGCCGTCTGCTCTTGGCGGAGCCTGTCTTCGGTAAATACGGCGTTTTCAATATTGGATATACGAGGTATCTTAACTTATAAACATAAGGTGTGGCATACGTCCAGCTTTTTTTTGAAATACAATAATACTCTAAACCGGACTATCAACTCTTAAAATTTTTTGAAAAAAAATTGTTTATTGTATTAAAATAATGCGTATTTTTGCATGCTATTTTTAAAAAATTAAAATATATGAAACGCGATCCAATTTCAGAGGCGAGGCGTTATGTTGAGAACGCCAAAAAAGCATTAAGGGAAAATGGTGATCTCGATGTTGAACTTCACCGTTATAACGATGAGAAATATGTGCGCGCTGCGGGCAACTACCTGTGGCTCGGGGTTTTAATGGCGCTTGACGCGGTGTTTCATGTGCGCGTTGACCGCCGCACCAGAGTTGATATAAATGATTATCTGGAAGCCGTGGGAAAACGCGACAGAAAACTACTTTCGTACGTCAACGACGGATATGATGTGATGCATCTTTCCATGAACTACGATGGAATGCAGGCAAAGGGCGTCAGCGATGAGGGTTTCCGTCTTGCAAACACTATCATCGACCGTTGCGAGACGATGCTGAACTGACTCTCAACTATCAACTCTTAAAATTTTTTATGGAATAAAAAATTTTAAAAAATCGGTTTCAATTCAAAAAAATATCGTAACTTTGCGGAAAGTTTACAAAAATTGAAATTTACAGACAGTTGAAGCCGACATCGCTTATTCCGAAATATATTCCAACGCCAAGAAAACCATTCATATCATCGACAATTATATCAGTTTGAAAACGTTGGTTTTGCTTAAACCATGGTCTGCATAGGGTCAAATGATGATTTGCCCATAAAAAAATTTTTCATTATAATGAACATATTGAAAAAAGTTGTATTTTTACAAATCAATTTTCAATAAAAGAGAAACAGATGGATATCCAAGCGTTAAAGAGATACTTTCCTACTTTGACAGATGTGCAACTTGTTAAGTATCAACAACTTACGCCCATTTATGAAGACTGGAACAGCAAGATAAACCTCATCTCAAGGAAAGATATGGAGCATTTTTATGAGCATCATGTTCTCCATTCGCTTGCCATCGCGAAGTATTTTGAGTTGTTGCCGGGCATGAAAGTTATGGATATCGGTACCGGCGGCGGATTTCCGGGCATCCCGTTGGCGATAATGTTTCCACAGACAAAGTTTCTGCTTGTTGACAGTATCGGTAAGAAGATTAAAGTGGTGAACGATGTTGTGGAAAAGCTTGATTTACAAAATGTTACGGTAATACAAGAACGTGCTGAGAATATAAAGGATAAGTTCGACGTGATAGTGAGCCGTGCCGTGACCCGTCTTCCCGACTTCGTGAAGTGGTGTAACAACAAGTTACGCATCACCAACGACATTGAGGCGGGTGGCGTGCTTTATCTTAAGGGCGGCGACATAGATGAGGAGCTTCGCAGCGTGCCTAAAAACTGGAAACGCAAGACCACTCCGATAACGAAATGGTTCAATGAGCCTTATTTCGTTGAGAAATATGTGATTCATCTGTATTAAATTTTTGAATTTTTAAATTTTAAAAAATAATGTCATGACAGAAAAAATTCAGACTTTACGCGACAGTGCGGCCATGCGATGGACTGCCTTGCTGCTTTTGGCGCTTGCTATGTTCTGCGCCTACATTTTCATGGACATTTTGTCCCCGATAAAAGATTTGATGCAGACTGAAAGAGGTTGGGACAGCCTTGCATTCGGCACCATGCAGGGTTCGGAGACGTTTCTCAACGTCTTTGTATTCTTCCTCATCTTCGCTGGCATCATCCTCGACAAGATGGGAGTGCGTTTCACAGCTGTTCTCTCAGGAGCAGTGATGCTTTTCGGCGGCTTAATCAAGTATTTCGCCATCAGCGAGAGTTTCATGGGCAGTGGCCTTGAGAGATGGTTTACCGAGAATCTCAACTACATCCCGTTGTTCGAGGAGTTAGGTGTCTCTCCTTTTTACAGAGGCATGCCGGCTTCAGCGAAAATGGCTGCTGTAGGCTTCATGTTCTTTGGATGTGGTGCCGAGATGGCAGGTATCACCGTGAGCCGCGGTATAGTGAAATGGTTCAAAGGTCGTGAGACAGCGCTGGCGATGGGTTCGGAGATGGCATTGGCGCGTCTCGGCGTTGCTACATGTATGATTTTCTCACCTTATTTTGCAAAACTCGGCGGTACCATCAATGTCAGCCGCTCAGTGGCTTTCGGCGTGGTGCTTCTGTGCATCGCCCTCATAATGTTTGTTGTTTATTTCTTCATGGATAAGAAACTCGACGCACAGACAGGCGAGGCGGAAGAAAAAGACGACCCCTTCAAAGTTTCCGACATCGGCAAGATTCTGTCGAGCCTTGGATTCTGGCTTGTTGCATTGCTCTGCGTTCTCTATTACTCAGCAATCTTTCCATTCCAGAAATATGCTGTCAATATGCTTCAGTGCAACCTCACGCTCGTCGAGGCTGACCCTGCTACATTCTGGGGTGGCAGTTCGGTGACAATCGTGCAGTACATCGTGATGCTGCTCGTCGCAGTCTGCTCATTTGCAAGCAACTTCATCAAGACAAACAAACCTCTGAAATATGGTTTGATGGGTGTCGCCGTGGTGGCTCTCATTGTTTACTGCTATATGGGTTATATGCGTGGCACAGCTGAGACAATCTTTGCAGTATTTCCGCTCCTCGCAGTGGCTATCACGCCTATTCTCGGCAATTACGTTGACCATAAAGGCAAGGCTGCTTCAATGCTCATGATAGGTTCGATTTTGCTGGTTATTTGCCATCTTACGTTTGCGTTCATCCTTCCTTTGTTCAAAGGCAACGCGGTAGGCGGCACTATCGTGGCTTACGTCACAATTCTCGTGCTTGGTGCCTCATTCTCATTGGTGCCTGCGGCATTATGGCCCAGCGTGCCTAAGCTCGTTGATGAGAAAATCATCGGCTCAGCCTACGCCCTCATCTTCTGGATTCAGAATATCGGTCTGTGGCTGTTCCCGTTGCTCATCGGTAAGGTACTCGACAACACCAACCAAGGTGTGACCGACCCGCTGGCTCTCAACTATAAATGGGCACTCATCATGCTGGCTTGCCTTGGCATTGCAGCGTTGCTCATAGGTCTCTACCTGAAAGTTGTTGATAAGAAGAAACACCTCGGACTGGAGGAGCCGAATATTAAATAACAGCTGTTTTAGTTGTAAAATTCAGCCGTCGGCAATTAGCAATATATTGCTAATTGCCGACGGCTGAGGCTTTTTTTTGCTTAGTGGAAACTGCTGGGTTCGAACCAGCGACCTCCTGCTTGTAAGGCAGGCGCTCTGAACCAACTGAGCTAAGCTTCCTGTCGCCTGAGCGGATTACGGGGCTCGAACCCGCGACCTGAAGCTTGGGAAGCTTCCGCTCTGCCAGCTGAGCTAAATCCGCAACACCGTTTTTCGGCGTGCAAAAATACAAAATTTTTCACTTCACAAAACTTTTTTGCAAAAAAATATTTCATATAAAGATCTCTCATCTAATTTTTGTATCTTTGCAAAAATAAAATTTATTATCATGAATTTTGTAGAGAAGATAAAGAAAGCCATCGAATACAGGACATGGAGCGATATCAAAGCTAACGACTCATGGTCGGTTTTTAAGATAATGTCGGAGTTTGTCAATGGCTATGAGACTCTTTCGAGGATAGGTCCCTGCGTGGCGATTTTCGGTTCCGCGCGTCTCAAGCCGGACAATAAATATTATCAGATGGCTGAGGAGACGGCGGCGAAGCTTGTCGAGAAAGGCTTCGGCGTAATCACCGGCGGCGGTCCGGGCATTATGGAGGCGGGTAACAAAGGTGCTCACGAAGCCGGCGGAAAGAGCGTGGGACTGAATATAGAACTGCCTCATGAGCAGAGGCCTAACATTTATATCGACAGCGACAAGTCGATTAACTTCGACTATTTTTATATACGCAAGACGATGTTCACGCGTTATTCGCAGGGTTTCATAGCGTTTCCGGGCGGATTTGGCACCCTTGACGAGCTGTCGGAGGCTCTCACACTCATGCAGACCAACAAACTTTCGCAGTTTCCTATCGTGATGATCGGGAAAGAGTTCTGGGGTGGACTCGTGGAATGGTTCAAGACGACACTTTTGGAAAATAAGGTGATTTCCGACAAGGACATGAGTGTTTTCCATCTTGTTGATGATGTTGGCGAAGCCGTTGATATTATCGATGATTTCTATCGGAATTCTGATTTAAAACCTAATTTTTGATGTCGAAAGTCCTGATAATAGATGATGAGCCTGCCATCCGGCGTGCCATGCGTGGCATCCTTGAGAATGAGGGCTACGGCATTGCTGATGCGTCTTCGGCAATAGAGGCGTTGCCTATGCTCAATGACAACGTCTATGACGCCATTTTTTGCGACATCAAGATGCCTCAGATGGACGGCATGGAGTTTCTTGAGAAGTCCAAGACGCTCACCGACGCGCCCGTCATCATCATCTCGGGACATGGAACCATCGACATTGCCGTCGATGCCATAAAAAAAGGTGCTTACGACTTCATTGAAAAGCCGATAGATCTTAACCGCATGCTCATAACGTTACGCAACGCCCTCGACAAAAACAAACTCGTCACCGAGAAAAAGATGCTGAAGAATGCTGTCGGCAAGCAATATGAGATGGTTGGTAACTCATTGGTAATGAGTGAGTTAAATGATATGATTGAACGTGTGGCGCCTACCAATGCCCGCGTTCTCATCCTTGGCGAGAACGGTACCGGCAAGGAACTTGTAGCGCGACAGCTGCACGAACTCAGTCCTCGTAACGAAGCGGCTTTCATCGAGGTTAACTGCGCTGCCATACCGTCGGAACTTATTGAAAGTCAGTTGTTTGGACACGAGAAAGGTGCTTTTACTTCTGCCATAAAACAAAAGAAAGGCGATTTTGAACTCGCCGACAACGGCACTCTCTTCCTTGACGAAATCGGCGACATGAGCCTCGCCGCACAAGCCAAGGTGTTGCGCGCTTTGCAGGAAAATAAAATCACTCGTGTGGGAGGCGAGGAAGAGATAAAAGTAGATGTGAGAGTTATTGCAGCTACGAATAAAAATCTTCAAGAAGAGATACAAAAAGGCACTTTCCGTGAAGACCTCTACCATCGTATCAGCATGATAATCATGAGGATACCGCCACTGAGAGAACGTCTTGACGACATACCTTTGTTAATTGACAGTTTCGTAGTGAAATCCGCCAACGACATGGGGAAGCCTATCCCGACTTTCACTGAGGGTGCCATCGAAGAACTGAAAAAACAGCGTTGGAGTGGCAATATCAGAGAACTGCAAAACGTAGTCGGACGTCTCGTCATCCTCTGCGGAAACGTCATTTCTGATGAAGATGTAAAAAAATTTATCTGAAATCAGAAATTTTTTGTACTTTTGCACGATTTTTGATAGAGAAATTAAACATGACATCTTGGGGCTGACCGGTTTTGACAGCTTGTAGAAGGGTTATGTAAGCATACCGAGCCATGCGGTGACGCTCGTAAATCTTGACCGCGAAAAATTAATTGGCGAAAATACTTACGCTCTCGCTGCTTGATCGAAGCACAGTAGATTTAAGCTCAATCCTTTCACAAGGTGAGGGGACGAGACATCTCGCGGATGGAGGCGCCTGATTCCGGTCCGATAACGAGGTGCTCAGCAATTTCAGGATAGCGATGTGGAAGCTCCGGCAACATCGTAAAACTCAAGGAGATAAGGACTGGATTAGGATGTCTGCTTCCTTGCCCGTCACGAAAAACAACAACAGAATAAGTATGTAGAAAGCATGATTGTTCCTTGTTTGGACGAGGGTTCGACTCCCTCCAGCTCCACTAAAAATCAACATGAAAGTCACTATCGACAAAACTTGACGGAAAATGACGAGAATGTTTAAATATATAGCCTTGTTTCTGTTGATAATCAGTGATTTACATCTCTTTGCACAGACAAAGCAGAAAAACAAACTCACCCTTGATTATATTGATAAATACAAGGATGTCGCCATGACGGAGATGGTAAAAAACAAAATTCCTGCCTCGATAACTTTGGCGCAAGGCATTTTGGAGTCGGGTAACGGTCAGAGCGAGCTGGCGCGACGTGGCAATAACCATTTCGGCATAAAATGTCATTCTGATTGGAAAGGCAAGACGATGCGCATGGACGACGACGCGCCGCAGGAATGCTTCCGTGTTTATGACAGCGCGGAGGAATCGTATCGCGACCATTCAAAATTTCTGAAGGAAAAACCTCGTTATGCCTTCCTTTTTGATTTGAAAATCACTGACTATAAAGCATGGGCAAAAGGCTTGAAAAAGGCCGGCTACGCTACGCTTCCCACTTATCACAACGTGCTGATAAACCTCATCGAGACTTACGACTTGCAGCAATATGATGAAATGGTTGTCAAAGGAAAATTTAAGCCCAAGAAGAAACATCCGGAGGTAAAGCAGGATGAACAAAATAGTAGTGCTAAAGTCAAGAAAAACAAGAAGTTAGGTAAGTCAAAGACCATTATGCCGGTACCTGTCCTTGCTGACTGTAAAATAGTCGGGATGACAGAAAATCACCATTTTATAAGATATAATTTTGGCGTAAAATTTATTTTTACCAAGGAAGGCGATGATTTGAAATCTCTTGCCAAGGAGTTGAAAATGTATGAGTATCAATTAGTTAAGTATAACAACCTTGGAAATAAGAAGACTTTTTCGGAAGGTGAAGTTCTTTACGTTGGACCGAAGCGTTGGAGGGCTGCCGATGGTTATAAGATACATGTGATACAGCAGGGTGAGACGTTGTCGCAGGTGTCGCGTCTCTACGCCGTGAAGATAGAGCGTCTGTTTAAGATGAACGACCTTGACGAAAATTCGGTTTTGCGAGTGGGGCAGGAGATACGTTTACGGTAATTCGTCTTTAAGGTATTTTGCGGTGTATCCGACATTGTTTTTCACGATTTCTTCAGGAGTGCCTTGTCCGAGAATCATTCCGCCTCTTTCGCCTCCTTCGGGTCCCATGTCGATGATATAGTCAGCCATTTTTATGACGTCCATGTTGTGTTCCACGATGAGCACTGTATTGCCTTTGTTTACGAGTTTATTCAGCACTTCCATGAGGATTTTTATATCTTCAAAATGCAGTCCCGTTGTCGGTTCGTCGAGGATATACAGTGTTTTTCCGGTGTCACGTTTTGCCAGTTCAGTGGCGAGTTTCACGCGTTGTGCCTCGCCGCCCGAGAGCGTGGTGGAAGGCTGACCCAAGGTGATATAGCCGAGTCCGACATCTTGTAACGTCTTGATTTTCTGTAAGATAGAAGGGAAATTCTCAAAAAACACCACAGCTTCGTCTATAGTGAGGTTGAGTACGTCGTTTATTGACTTTCCTTTGAAACGCACTTCGAGTGTCTCGCGGTTGTAGCGTTTGCCTTGGCACGTCTCGCACTGCACGTGCACGTCGGGGAGGAAGTTCATTTCAATCACCCGTACTCCGGCACCTTGGCATGTCTCGCAACGCCCGCCCCTGACGTTGAATGAGAAACGTCCTGATTTATAGCCTCTTATCTTCGACTCTGGCAGCTCGCCGTACAGTTTCCTGATGTCGTCGAACACTTTGGTGTAAGTCGCGGGGTTGGAACGTGGCGTCTTTCCGATGGGGGCCTGGTCAATCTCAATGACTTTATCAATGAAGTTCAGACCTTCTATTTTCTCGTAAGGCAGTGGGTTTTTCTCGGAACGATAAAAATGTTTGCTCAGGATAGGGTAGAGCGTCTCGTTGATGAGCGATGACTTACCGGAGCCGGAGACGCCTGTCACACAAATCATTACGCCGAGGGGAATCTCTAACGTGACGCTTTTCAGGTTGTGACCTGTTGCGTTATATAACTTAATGCTCTTTTCTTCTGACGGCTTGCGTCGTGTAGCAGGCACTTCTATTTTTTTCTTTCCGTTGAGATAGTCGCATGTGAGGCCTGTACCACGTTGAGTGTCTTTCGGGCTGCCTTGAAACACCACTTCGCCGCCGTTGACGCCAGCACCTGGGCCAATGTCGATAATATGGTCGGCGGCGAGCATCGTGTCTTTGTCGTGTTCCACCACGATGATGCTGTTGCCGATGTCGCGAAGTTCTTTCAGCGATTCTATAAGTCTATGATTATCACGCTGATGCAGTCCTATACTCGGCTCATCTAAGATGTATAAAATTCCTGTCAGCTGTGACCCAATCTGCGTCGCGAGCCTGATGCGCTGCGATTCTCCGCCCGACAGACTTTTCGCCGGACGGTTCATGTTAAGATAGTCGATGCCAACGTTGAGCAGGAAACTGATACGTTTTTTTATCTCGATAAGTATATCGTGCGATATTTCTTTCTGTTTCGTGTCAAGATGGTTGGGAAGGTCGTCGAGCCATTCCGACAGCGTGTTGACGTCCATCGACGCCAGCTCAGCGATGTTTTTCCCGTTGAGGCGGAAATAAAGAGCCTCTTTCTTTAGCCTATATCCTTGGCACTCAGGACATTGCGTCTCGTTCATAAAGCTGTTAGCCCATTTGAGGATAGATGCAGGGGCGTTCTCATCATTCTGTTTCCTGATAACATTGACTATGCCTTCAAACGGCATGGAGTAGGTGGAGCGTGTGCCGAGATATTCTTTCGTCACGGTGAACGACTCGTCGCTGCCGTAGAGTATGATGCTCATGGCGTTTTCAGGTATCTCGCTGATGGGCGTGTCGAGGGTGAATCCGTATCGTGTGCCTATGACTTCTAACTGGTTGAAAACCCAGTTGTTTTTGTACTCTCCGAGCGGTGCGAGGCCGCCTTTACGCAGACTCATCTTCGGGTCAGGTATGATTTTTTTCATATCGACGGTGATGATGGTGCCAAGTCCGTTGCATTTCGGGCATGCGCCGTAAGGTGAGTTGAAGCTGAACGTGTTAGGTTCCGGGTCTTGGTAGGCGATGCCTGTGGTGGGGCACATGAGTAGCTTGCTGAAATAACGTGTCTCCGTCGAGCCTTCTTCCTGAACCATGAGCATTCTTTTGCCTCGACGGAACGCTGTCTCCACCGACTTCACTATACGTTCACGGATGTCGTCGCGGATAGCCATGCGGTCGATAACTATCTCAATATCATGGGTTTTGTAACGGTCGAGTTGCATTCCGAAAGTGAGTTCGCGTATCTCGCCATCGACGCGTACCTTGAGATATCCTTGCTGTCGTATCTGCTCGAAGAGTTCTCTGTAATGACCTTTACGTCCTCTCACCACCGGAGCTAAGATGTTGATTTTCTTATCTTTATACAGTTCCATTATCATCTTGGTGATTTGTTCTTCCGAGTAACGGACCATTTTCTCGCCTGTATTGTACGAGAAAGGCTCGGCGGCGCGGGCGTAGAGGAGACGCATGAAGTCATATATCTCGGTGATGGTACCCACCGTCGAGCGCGGGTTGCGGTTCACCGACTTCTGCTCAATGGATATGACAGGGCTCAATCCGCGTATCTCATCGACATCGGGACGTTCCATGCTGCCTATGAACTGACGTGCGTATGCTGAGAACGACTCCATATAACGACGCTGCCCCTCGGCATATATGGTCTCAAACGCGAGCGACGACTTGCCGCTTCCGCTCAGTCCGGTGACGACAACAAATTTGTCGCGCGGAATGCGTAAGTCGATGTTTTTCAAATTGTTCTCGCGTGCACCGTATATCTCGATGAACTCATCTTCCGCTATATTCCTGTTCTTTTCCATTACAGATGAATTACTTCTCCGTATGCTGCTGCCGCGGCTTCCATGATGGCTTCCGACATCGTTGGGTGCGGGAAGATATTCTCAATAATGTCACGTCCTGTGGCACCGAGTTCGCGTGCCAGCACTGCTGTTGCCACCATCTCAGTCACGTTTTCGCCCACCATGTGGCAGCCGAGCCATTTGCCGTCTTTAGCGTCGAACACCACTTTTATGAAACCGTCTTTGTTACCGGCCGCTGCCGCCTTTCCTGACGCGGTGAACGGGAACTTGCCGATTTTTACCTCATAACCTGCGGCTATGGCTTTTGCCTCGCTCAGTCCCACAGAGGCGACTTCAGGAGTGATGTATGTACAACCAGGAATATTGTTGTAATTCAATGGTTTAGGATTCATGCCACAGAATTTCTCCACGCAAATGATGGCTTCGTGCGAGGCTTTGTGTGCCAATGCGGGTCCATGTACGATGTCGCCAATGGCATAAACACCTTCAACATTGGTCCTGTAATACTCATCAACAGTGATTTTGCCCTTTTCGCTGGCTATTCCGAGGTTTTCGAGACCGAGGTTTTCAAGGTTGGTCTGAACGCCCACGGCTGAGAGGACGATATCGGCCTCAACTACTTTTTCGCCTTTCTTGGTGCTGATGGTGCAGACGCATTTCTCGCCTGTAGTATCTACATTAGTGACCGAAGCCTCTGTCATGACGGTCATCTTCAGTTTCTTAAAGCATCGCTCCACTTGTTTTGAAACCTCTTCATCTTCAACGGGTAACACGTTAGGCATGAACTCCACGAGGGTCACTTTCACACCCATCGAGGTGAAGAAGAAAGCAAATTCAGAGCCGATTGCTCCTGAGCCGACTACGACCATCGTCTCAGGCAGTTTGTCCAATACCAAAGCCTGACGGTAGCTGATTATTTTCTTGCCGTCGATAGGCATGGCTGGCAGCTGACGTACACGTGAGCCTGTTGCCAAGATGATGTGGTCGGCATCGTATTCAGTGGTATTGCCCTCAGTGTCAACAACTTTCACTGTCTTTTCTGCTGTGAGGGAGCCTGAGCCGGCAATCAGTTCAATGTTGTTCTTTTTAAAAAGGTATTGAACGCCTTTGCTCATTCCTTCAGCCACGCCACGGCTGCGAGCTACGACAGCCTCCATGTCGGGATGTACCTCGCCATCAAGTTTAATGCCGTAATTCTCAGCGTGTTGCATATATGTATAGACTGCTGCACTCTTCAATAGAGCTTTCGTCGGAATGCAGCCCCAGTTGAGACATGTACCTCCAATTTCAGCCTTTTCAACTACGGCGACTTTCTTTCCAAGCTGTGAGGCTCTGACAGCAGCCACATAACCACCCGGTCCGCTGCCAATGACAATAATATCGTACTTCATGATAATCAATGATTTATGTTTATTTTTACTATTTTTTAAAAAAATTAAATTTTATCGTGCGAAAATAATAAAAATTTTTGTATCTTTGCCACATTGTTAGTGTAGAATTTTCTTCATGTTAATATTGCAGGATGACAATGCCTCATCTATTTTGTTCCAATTAAAATTTTTATGTTATGTCAGCAGATTATTTCAGTAATCCGCTTGCGCTGATGTCGCATTCCGGCGTGGTGGATAAATGGTATGAGGTTGCACGCTCTCGCGAAAGACGCCTCATTAAAAAATTAGATGTATTTATCTATTTATCAATGACTTACGACGATGCTTTCGAGTTGTTGTATGTCTCTTTCGATGAATTGAACCGTCGTCTCACTAAATGTTATCGTGGAAAATTTATGGTAAAACATAAGCCTAAATGTTTGATTATCAGGCATGGATTGTGCCGACGGAAATTTTTGATAATCGATTTTGACGAAAAAGCTCAGATGGTAGCTCTCTCGGATAAGAAAAAGTCGAAATTCTGGATTTTGTCGCGTCGTCTTCCATACGACGAAAGCACTTGCGATAGAATGATTAAATTTCTTGAAACACAAGGCTTTGATGTTAAAAATACAGAGTTTTTCTACGAGTAAAAAGCAAAAAATTTTGAGGTTCAGACATAAAAAAGTCATAAATGTAGTGCCTTTTTGTGAATTATTTTTCAACTTTATCGATTTTATTCCTATATTTGCAAGTTAAAATGACAAATAGTTTTTGAGATGAACATATCAGAACTGACGGCGATTTCGCCTATTGATGGTCGTTACCGCAAGAAAATCGAGAGACTTGACGAATATTTCTCGGAATTTGGGCTTATTCGCGCAAGGGTGATGGTGGAGGTGGAGTATTTTATAGCTCTCTGCCGTCTTCCTCTGCCGCAGCTCTCCGATTTTGATGAAAAAAATTTCCGCAGGCTCCGTTATATTGTAAAAGCTTTCAAAGTGTCTGATGCTCAAAAGATTAAGGAGATAGAGAAGACTACAAACCATGACGTGAAGGCGGTGGAGTATTTTTTGAAACGTCGCTTCGATGCCATGAAGCTGTCACAGTACAAGGAGTTCATCCATTTTGGCTTGACCTCGCAGGATATCAACAACACGGCTATACCCTACACCATGATGCAGGCACATAAGGAACTTGTCCGTCCCGCCCTGAACGCTCTCGTCGTAAAACTTAACGCTCTTGCTGCCGAGTGGCGTGACGTCCCTATGCTCGCCCATACCCACGGACAGCCAGCCAGCCCGACACATCTCGGAAAAGAAATATATGTTTTCGTCGAACGCCTTGAAAATCAACTCAATACACTCGATAAGGTGCCGTTTACGGCGAAATTCGGCGGCGCAACAGGCAATATGAACGCTCATAAAGTGGCGTACCCGCAAATCGACTGGCAAAAATTCGCCGCGAATCTTATAAAAAAACTCGGACTTAAACGACAAACAACGACGACGCAAATTGAACATTACGACGTAATGGCAGAGTATTTCGACGCCCTAAAACGTGTCAATACCATACTCATCGATTTGTCGCGCGACATCTGGCTCTACATCTCAATGGATTATTTCAAACAGAAAATCAAGGCAGGCGAGGTAGGCTCTTCGGCAATGCCACACAAAGTGAACCCGATAGACTTCGAGAACGCCGAAGGTAACCTCGGGATGGCTAACGCCGTATTCGAACACCTTAGCCGTAAACTGCCGATAAGCCGTATGCAACGCGACCTCACCGACTCGACGGTGACACGTAACATCGGGGTGCCACTGGCTCATACACTTATCGCAATAAGCTCATTATCAAAGGGTTTGGATAAACTTATCCTCAATAAGGCAAAGCTGCACTCAGACCTTCAAAACAACTACGCCGTTGTGGCAGAGGCTATACAGACTATCCTGCGTCGGGAGCAGGTGGAAGGCGCCTACGAACTGCTTAAAAACCTTACTCGCACTAACGAAAAGGTGACACGTGAATCGATAGACGCTTTTATTGAGCAACTACCTGTAAATGAGAATGTTAAGGCGGAAATGCATGACATTACACCGGAAAACTATACCGGTTTTAACTATGAAAATGAATAAAAATGAATAAAACTCAAAACTTTCGCAGGATTCTTCATTATGTCAAGCCTTACTGGTTCAGCGTTTTGATGAACATCGTTTTCAATATTATGGCAATTTTGTTCTCTTTGTTCTCATTTTCAATGATTGTCCCGTTCCTCAATCTGCTCTTTAATCCTGAGACATTGACCATAGTTAAGCCTGATTTCGCTCTCGATACCGACACTCTGCTCGCTCTTCTCGACTATTACGTGAGCCTCATAATTATCCGGAAAGGACAAGCTGCCGCATTGATGTTAATCTGCATACTCCTTGTGGTGGCGTTTTTCCTGCGAAACCTCACCACATATCTTGCCATGTATTTCATGGTGGCAGCACGTGCCGGTACAATTCAGGATATCCGCAACGACCTTTATCGTAAAATGATGATTCTGCCTCTATCCTTTTACAGTAGAAACAAGAAAGGCGACATCATGGCGCGTATCACTACCGATGTTCAGGAAATAGAGGTGTCGATAATCAGTTATCTCGACGTTTTTATCAAATCGCCGCTCACAATAGTGGCTTATTTCGCCTATATGCTCGGCGTGAGCTGGCGACTGACGCTCTTTGTCATAATATTGCTTCCTTTTGCAGGAATTATCATCGGAAAGATAGGAAAATCGCTGAAGAAAGACTCTCTTGACGGACAAAACCGATTTGCGGGAATGCTTGCTACCATTGAGGAATCCATAGGCGGACTGCGTATCGTCAAGGCATTCAATGCCATCGACTATTTAAGTGAGAAATTTCGTGAGCAAAATGGTAAATATACCGATGTGATGAAGTTCGTAAACAGAAAAAGAGACCTCAGTTCGCCGATGAGCGAGTTCCTCTCGTCTATCATCGTCTCTATTGTCTTATGGTTCGGTTCTACCCTTATTTTAGGTGGCAGTTCTGCAATCACGGCGGCTAACTTCATCGCTTACATAATCGTTTTCTCACAGATAATCTCGCCTGCGAAGTCGTTCTCCCAAGGTTTTTATAACTTGCAAAAAGGCATGGCTTCAGCTGACCGTATCTTCTATATACTTGATGCTGAGGAAGTTATAGTTGAAAAAGAAAATGCGCTCACAATTCCTGAATTTAAAGATTCCATTGATTACGAAGATGTCTGTTTTCATTATAATGAGAATGATGTCCTTAAAAATATCAATTTGAATATTCCTAAAGGAAAAATGGTTGCGCTCGTGGGTGAAAGCGGTGGCGGTAAATCCACTATGGTTGATTTGCTCCCGCGTTTTTATGACGTGAGTGGCGGAAGCATCAGAATTGACGGTCACGATGTCAGAGATTTGAAGATTAACGACGTGCGCGCCTTGATGGGAATTGTGTCGCAGGAAAGTATTTTGTTTAACGACACAGTGTTCAACAACATAGCGTTCGGACTTGAACACGCGACGTATGATGCCGTCGTGGAGGCGGCTAAGATTGCTAACGCTCATGATTTTATTATGGAAATGGAGAATGGCTACGATACTCTCATCGGCGACCGTGGCATGAATCTCTCCGGCGGACAGCGACAGCGCATCAGCATTGCACGCGCCGTCCTGAAAAACCCACCTATACTCATCCTCGACGAGGCTACATCGTCACTCGATACCGAGTCGGAACGCCTTGTGCAAGAAGCACTTGCAAAAGTGATGACCAACAGGACATCAATAGTGATTGCTCACCGATTGTCAACAATACAAAACGCTGACGAAATTTTGGTCATGGTGAAAGGAAATATCGTGGAACGTGGAAAACACGAGGAACTCATAGCAAAAGGCGGCGTTTATAAACATCTCACCGACCTGCAATCTTTCAGTTAGTTGAAAAAAATACTCATTACGTTGAAAAAAAATATTATTTTTGCGAAAAATTTAGAAAAATGGATTTAAGTAAAATTGTATCTATTTCTGGCAAACCGGGTCTGTTCCTCGTCTCATCGCAGGGCGCCGGTAAGCTCATTGTTGAGTCGTTGCTCGACGGAAAGCGCTCTCCCGCTTTCGCAAACGACAAAATCAGTTCACTTGGGGAAATCAGCATCTTCACGACAGGTGAGGATAAGCCTCTCAAGGATGTTTTTATGGCAATTCATGAAAAAATAGGCGATAATCTTGACTTTGACCCAAAGAAATTGTCGCCTGTGGAATTGAAGGAGAAATTTTTGATGGTGTTGCCTAATTATGACGAAGACGCTGTATATCAATCAGATATGAAAAAAGTGTTTCAATGGTACCAAATTCTCAACGATAAAAAACTCCTTGATTTTACTGTTGAGGAGAAGGCCGAAGACGCTAAACCGGAGGAAACACCCGCTGATAAACCTGCGGTGAAAAAAACGACAGCTAAGAAAACGGCTCCCAAAACTGCGAAAGAGACAGTGAAGCCGGCTGCAGCACCAGCGACAAAATCGACGAAAAAGCCGAAGAAAGTGTAATTAGTCTTTAGTCTTTAGTCTTTAGACTTTAGATTTTGGGGGTTTGTCGTCGCGAATGGTTGTTCACTATATGGATTAGGAGATTTTTTCCATTTTAATAAGATGTTGAAGTCATGAAAAGAATTTCTGATTTTACCGTAATTGCAAAGCAGTCATGGTTTCGAGTGGCGATGTTGAGACTGCATTGCGACGAGATTTTGCCTGAAATACGAGGTGGACAATTCGTGCAGGTGCGTGTTGAAGGCTGCCAGAAAGCGTATCTGCGTCGCCCAATCTCTGTTCATGACGTTGATTATCAACATAATACGATAGATTTACTGATTCAGGAGAAACATGAAGGGACAAAAACTTTGTGTAACCTGCCGGTAGGTGCGAAAGTGAATATAGTATTGCCATTAGGCAACGGCTTCACCATGCCTGACAAGAATGACAACGTGTTGTTGGTGGGTGGCGGCATAGGGATTGCACCCTTGCTTTATTTTGCCAAGACTTGCAAGGATTTGACGACAAAATTCCTCCTCGGCGGGCGTTCTGAATCCGACCTCATGCTCCTCGACCGTTTCCGTGAGATTGGCGATGTGTTTGTCACTACCGACGACGGCTCGATGGGCGAGAAAGGCTTTGTGACACAACATAGTGTTTGGAATACGTTGAAAATCAATAAGATATATACTTGCGGGCCTATACCGATGATGAAAGCCGTAGCAAAAATCGCAAGAGAGAAAGATATCTGGTGCGAGGTGTCGTTGGAAAATCAGATGGCGTGTGGCATTGGCGCGTGCCTATGCTGCGTGGAAAATACCACTGAAGGTAACGTCTGCGTTTGTAAAGAAGGTCCGGTTTTTAATATTGAGAGGCTGCTATGGTAAAAACTGAGATAAAATTAAAAGGCTTGACGCTGAAAAATCCTGTCATGACGGCGTCGGGAACGTTCGGCTATGGCGAGGAATATGCTGATTTTGTTAACCTTTCCGAACTTGGAGGTATCATCGTTAAAGGAACCACGTTGCATCACCGTGAGGGCAATCCTTATCCGCGCATGGCTGAGACCGCAATGGGAATGCTCAATTGCGTAGGGCTTCAAAACAAAGGCGTCGATTACTTCGTTGAGACGATTTATCCTCGTATCAGGCACTTCGATACCAATGTCATTGTGAATGTAAGTGGTTCAAACATAGACGATTACGTTGCCGCTGCCGCAAAAATCGATGCTTTAGATGATATTCCGGCAATTGAGTTGAATGTGTCATGCCCGAACGTGAAACAGGGCGGCATGGCTTTCGGCGTGACGTGCTCTGGTATCGAACAAGTAGTGAAAGCCGTGCGCGATGTATATCATAAGCATTTGATTGTGAAGCTGTCGCCAAACGTGACAAATATCGCGGAGATTGCACTCGCAGCCGAAGATGCCGGTGCCGACTCGGTTTCGTTGATAAACACATTACTCGGAATGGCGATTGACGCTGAGACACGACGTCCCGTGCTTTCGATGGTAACAGGCGGGTTGTCAGGAGCTTGCGTGAAACCGGTGGCGTTGCGTATGGTGTGGCAGGTGGCAAAAGAGGTCAAGATACCAGTAATCGGTTTGGGCGGCATTTCCTCTGCCACCGACGCGATAGAATTTTTGCTCGCCGGTGCTTCTGCAATACAAATCGGAACTGCCAACTTCATCGACCCTGCTATCTCCGCAAAAGTGGCAAAAGGCATAGTAGAATACTGTGAAAGACATGGTGTTGAAGACGTGAACGAACTAATCGGATCATTAACCCTGTAGTCTGTATTATTAGGCAGCATTGACTGTACGCGCCGATCTCCATACGCACGTCGATATAAGATACTATATGGATGCCGTATGGCCAACGCCGTCATCGACCGCTGCGAGATGTTGTTGAACTGAAGTTTGAATTATACCTACATCTCAAGTCGTGTGCGAATGACGGTTTCGAAATTGATAACTTTTTTTTCGGCTATGAATAATATTTTGTATTTTTGCAGATTGTATTTCGATAGCAACAATAAAAATCAGATAAAATGGCAAGAAAACTTGAAAAGAAAGACTTATTGAAGAATGTCGTGAAGCACATCGACATCAAGAAGTACGACTCAACGGAAATCATCGACGCTATGCGTGAGATGTCGTTCACCTCGCGCGACACAGCCCGCGCCGCCGACATTTTGATGATGATGGTGAAAGAGAAACAATGTACCAACATCCTCACGCTGGCAGGCTCTACCTCGGCGGCAGGCTGCATGCAGGTTTACGTTGACATGGTGCGTAACAAAATGATTGACGTGGTGGTCTCCACAGGCGCTTCGGTCATCGACATGGACCTCTTCGAGGCTCTCGGTTTCAAACATTATATCGGCGAGAAAGAGAACGTGGTGCCAGACACCAAGCTCCGTGAGCTTTACATCGACCGTATCTACGACACATATATCGACGAGGAGCAGCTTCAGGTGTGCGACAACGCCACCTACGAGCTTGCGAACATGCTTGAGCCGCGTCCGTATTCATCGCGCGAGTTCCTGTGGAACCTCGGCAAATGGCTGCATGAAGGCAAAGGCGTGAAGAAAGACAGCCTCATCCAGACATGCTACGAGTGCGGCGTCCCGATGTTCTGCCCGGCATTCTCCGACTCTTCGGCTGGATTCGGCATCGGCAAGCACCAGTGGGAACGCAAACACGCCGGCAAGCCATACGTGAGCATCGACTCCGTGGCCGACTTTATCGAGCTTACCGAGATAAAGATGGCGGCTCCGCAGACAGGCTTGTTTATGGTGGGCGGCGGCACCCCGAAGAACTTCGCTCAAGACACCGTGGTGTGCGCCGAGATCCTCGGTCACGAGGTGCCGATGCATAAATACGCTATCCAAATCACTGTGGCTGATGTGCGCGACGGTGCCTGCTCGTCATCGACATTGCTCGAAGCCGGCTCATGGGGCAAGGTGAGCGAGAAACTCCAGCAGATGGTCTATGCCGAAGGCACAACGGTCATTCCGATGATAGCGTCATACGTGTATCACAACGGGCCGTGGAAGAAGAGAGAGTATAAGAATTGGCAGGCAATCTACCAAAGGTAGTTTTTAGTCGTTAGTCTTTAGACTTTAGTCATAAGTCGATTAATACTAAAGACTAACAACTAAAGGCTAAAGACTAAAAAATCATAAAATGTTAATAACCAACATTAAAGAACTATGCGGTATTGTGGAGGATGGCTCTTTATGGAAAGCCGGTCCCGCAATGTCGCAGGTGACGCGCATCAAAGACGCATATCTTTATGTAAAAGGAAGCAAGATTACTGACTATGGCGAGATGAGTTCTCCGAAATGCCGGGAATATATGGCAAGAGAGAGAAAAGTCGTCGATGCCAAGGGCGGATTGGTGCTACCGGCGTTCTGCGACTCGCACACTCATCTTGTTTACGCCAACTCGCGCGAGATGGAGTTCTGCGACAAGATTCGCGGCTTGAGTTATGAGGATATAGCGAAAAGGGGAGGAGGCATCCTCAACTCGGCGAAAGCCACGGCTGCCGCGAGCGAAGACGAGCTTTATGAGTCGGCGATGCTGCGCTTGGACGAGATAATGCGGATGGGAACGGGAGCCGTGGAGATAAAAAGCGGCTACGGCCTCACCACCGAGAGCGAGTTGAAGATGCTGCGCGTCATCAAACGTCTGAAAGAAAACTCCCCTATGACGATAAAATCGAATTTCCTTGGTGCTCATGGCATCCCGATGGAGTATCGCGGTCATCAGGAAGACTATGTTGACCTCGTCATCAACGAGATGATTCCGCTTGTGGCGGCTGATGACTTGGCTGATTTCATTGACGTTTTCTGCGACAAGGGCTTCTTCACCGTGGAGGACACCGAGCGCATACTGATGGCAGGTATCAAATACGGCATGCGTCCGAAGATTCACGCCAACGAGATGGCGGTGTCGGGTGGCGTTCAGGTCGGCGTTAAATATGGCGCGATTTCGGTTGACCACCTTGAGCAGATGGGACAGGCTGAGATTGAGGCGTTGAAAGGCTCCGACACCATGCCGACGATATTGCCCGGCTGTGCGTTCTTCCTGAACCTTCCATTGTCGCCAGCGAGAGACATGATTAACGCCGGATTGCCTGTGGCAATGGCCTCCGACTTCAACCCCGGGACGTCGCCGTCGGGCAACATGCAGTTCGTGATGTCGTGTGCCTGCATCCGTTATAAATTAACGCCGGAAGAAGCACTGAACGCCACCACCTTGAACACCGCTTACGCCATGGATGTGAGCCATGAACTTGGCTCCATAACCAAAGGCAAAATCGCTAACGTCATTATCACCAAGCCGATGACACAATTGGAGTTTATGCCGTATTACTACGGGGCAAACAAGGTGGAGAAGATGGTGATTAAGGGGAAGTGTATAGTTTAAAGTAGTTAAAAAGTGTATAGTTTATAGTAAGGACGTCGCGAGTGGCGTCCTGTTTTTTTAAAAACTACTTGACAATTCAAAAATTTGTTGTATATTTGCACATCACTAAAAATTTAAAATATGAACAACAAACCGATATTGGTCATGATTGGGCAGTTAATGGTTTAACTGATTTTGGTTGATTTTAAAAAATCAACCATTTTTGATTTTCGTATTAAAATTATATTTATTTTTGTGGCCTAAATAATAATGATATGAAAATAGTTAGTGTTATTACAGGTGACATTGTCGGTTCGTCATTGGGAAACGACAGAGAAAGAATAACAATGTTAGATGTAATAGAAAGTTCTGTTGAAGAGATACAACGAGAACTTGACATTCCTTTACAGTTGGAATTTTTCAGGGGCGATGCTTTTCAAATAATGGTAGAAAGTCCACAGAAAGCGCTATTGGTTGCCATTTTATTAAAGGCAGTATTATGTGAAAAAACTCCAAGAGATAATTCGTTTGTATGGGATGCGAGAATAGCAATTGGTGTCGGAGGCTTAACATATCGTGCAAGTTCTTTGGCAAAATCGAATGGAGATGCTTTTGTCTATTCTGGAAGGACATTAGATAGGATGGGAAATGAACGACTTGCAATAATCACACACTGGGAGATGATAAATGATGAGTTTGCAGTATCAACACCTTTTGCTGATGATATAATATCTCAATGGACTCGAGTTCAGGCTCGAGTTATTTACGATTATCTGTTGTTTGATGTGACACAAGGACAAATTGCAAAAGAAAGAGGCATGACACCCCAAAATGTCAGTAAAGTGTTGAAAGCTGGAAAAGTTGAGTTGATAATCAATTATGTAAAACGATTTGAAAAATTGATATATGATAAGTCTTATTAAAATAGTATTCGTGAAACTGCTCGCTGCACATTTGATTGGCGATTTTGTGTTACAATCGGATTCGTTTTGTGAGAAGAAAAATCAGTTAAATTGCAAAGGTGTATGGTATCAGTTGATGCATGCATTGTTGCACTCGGTGGTCGCGTATGTTTTTGTGGCACAATGGTCGTTGTGGTGGATTATTGTGATTGTTTTCTGTACACATTTTATCATAGATTTTTTGAAGTCAGTGGTAAAACAACCGGATTCGTTAACGTTGTTTGTCTTAGACCAGCTTTTGCATTTGATGGTTGTCTCGTTATTAAGTTATTGTATTGTTGAAAATCAGATTGTTAGTTGTGAAAGATTTTCAATCTGGATTATTGTTTCCGGATATCTGTTATTGTTAAAACCCACATCTATTCTGATTTCTTTATTTTGCAAGAAATGGGATTTTGTGACCGACGATATGTCATTACCTATGGCGGGTCGTTGGATAGGGTATTTTGAAAGGATTCTGGTTATGACTTTTATATTGCTTGGAGGTTATGAGTCGATAGGGTTTTTAATGGCTGCAAAATCGATATTCCGATTTGGGGAGTTAAGAGATAAGAATGAAATAAAGCGGACCGAGTATGTCTTATTAGGGACTTTGATGAGTTTTACAATTGCTGTAATTGTTGCCTTTGGGGTGAAGTTTATGCTATAATGTTATTCCTTGAACACCGCCTACGCCATGGATGTGAGCCATGAGCTTGGCTCCATAACCAAAGGCAAAATCGCTAACGTCATCATCACCAAGCCGATGACACAACTGGAGTTTATGCCGTATTACTACGGAGCGAACAAGGTGGAGAAGATGGTGATTAAGGGGAAGGTTGTGTTTTAAGTGCTATAATGGCAATCAAAAATTCAGCTCATTATAAAGTTCCACCGGACCGGCATGCCAAAGCTTATTTTTTTCAATTTCCATACGGCGGTAAAGGTCTGAAGAGTATATTTCGCGTATGGATTCGACAACGCTCAGGTTCTTGTCTTCCGACAGCATCTCTGCAAGCCAACTAATTTTAGCAGGCAGAAGCAGGTACAAGTTATCTTGGGTCACCGGTGTCATAGTAATATTCTTTTGGTGTCGATGAATTTTATTGCCTTAAGTGATTTAGTCGTGTGAAATAAATATTGGTCAACTAATTTATAAGTTTTCAACTCTGCGATTAGGTTTTGTTTGGTAATCAAATTGCCTTCATACAGTGCGAAAGCCGCATAAACACGGTCGTTTGCCACTGGTCCGCAAACGACATCGTAATCATGAATGAAATGCCTGTCGGTGCGGTTTCTCATCACAAAATCAAGCCATTTCTCTGTCGGTGCTGTAAAAATGAGGCAATTCAGTGTTTTAAGAATTTCTTCGTCCAAAAAATACCTGTTTACAAAGCCTTCTTCTGCTTGGCTTTCCGTCATGCGGCGTCGCACCCAGTCCGTGGCCTGATTCTCGGAGGTGGTGGTGTAAAATCCGCCGCCGTAATCTAAATTTCGATTAGGCTCTCTTATCTCAGGTTGTATTATTATTTCGAGACTTCCGTGATATATTGTCATGACTATTGTCTTGTTTTTATAAACTCTTCGATATTCTCCAAAATCCATCTGTGGCTTTGGGTGTGCAGTGTTTCGTAATTATCTGCCAAGTAGTCAAGAACGCCATAATGGTCAAGATACCGCATGGCCTCATCGCCGGTGATGTGCTTGCTGTTTTTGTACTGCTCGATACAAAACGACACAAAATACGATATGTCTTGATATTTGTTCATGATAAATATGAATTGCAAAGATACGAATTTTCTTTTGACGAGGAAATTAATTTTAGCAATCAATCTGTTTTATTGCATTGTTAGCGTCTGACGCGAACAGTCAGGTCAGTACCTGTCGCACCACCGTCGATTTGCCCACTTGTCGAGGTCCCATGACCACCTGAATGAACCTTCTTGACTCCTCAATGCTTTTCTTAAGTATATGATATTCAACTCTTTTGAATATATATTTTAATTTCACTCAGCAGATTGAGTAATTTTACTTTCCAGCGGCAAAGATAACAAAAAAACATTCCATTTCCAAAGTTGGCGTTTTAATCCCTACTCTTGATTCTATACTCTTTTATCTTTTTTTTCTCTCATCTTTAAACTAAAAGTAGTATCTTTGTGATAGATTTGTGGTAGTATTGACGCTTTTTCAGGATAAGACATTGATATCGGCTCAAATAATTGAAAGCCTGTTTTAGAGTGAGCCCAAATCTGCGTCCAAACTCGCTGGCGAAGATGAGCGTCCATTCAATTTTATCACTATTACTATATGCCATAATTTTCTTCAAACTATTTTCCGATGCAAAGATATAATTATTTTTCCACTTATGGAATCTTTTGTCAATTATTTTTAATTTTGTCCCAATTCTATCCGTACTATTGGAGGTATAGAATACAGCGTTGTTTCGAGCGGCATCCCTATTTTTTGAAAAATTCTCACCTTTTATAAAAAAGTAGTATCTTTGCAGTGTCGAAAATAATAATAATAAATGCTAAAAATAGTAAAATATTGACATATAAATAATTAGAACATACACTCTTGTTATCCTATTGAGAAGTCTGGAAAACTGAGAAAGTGTGATAACAGGCAGGCGAAGTTCGCGCTTTTTTTGCAACATTCTGTCGGCAATTCTTTGTTTGTACTCTCTCAGAGTATGTCGTTTTTCGCTGCAAAATAATAAAAAAATCATTCCATTACCAAAGTTGGCGTTTTACTCCCTACTCTCTACTCCCTACTCTCTACTCTTTTATCTTTAATCTATTATCTTTAATCTTTTTTTCCCTCTTTAAACTAAAAGTCGTATCTTTGCACGTTTTAATTGTTGTCGATAAAATGAAGCGGGAGTTGGCATACGAATTGCTGAACGTGCTCAAGGAATACGATGATTTGGGCATTGCTGAGCAGATAGACTATCAGAAGTTCTATCTGTACTCGATTATTACCCATTCGACAGCTATCGAAGGCTCGACAGTTACTGAGATTGAGGCGCAGCTTTTGTTCGACGAGGGCATCACCAGCAGCAAAAGAACCATAATGGAGCAGATGATGAACCTTGACCTTAAAGCGGCGTACGAACATTCAATGAGATTGGCACGACATCATGCCGATTTTTCTTTGGAAATGCTGAAGAATATGTCGGCTATCGTTATGAAGAACACCGGAGGTCAATATAATACCGCGCAAGGCGTCTTCGACGCGTCGAAAGGCGATTTTCGTTTGCTTGGCGTTAGTGCCGGTATCGGAGGACAATCGTATATGAATTATCAGAAAATCCCTGCGAAACTTTTGGAATTTTGTCGGCAATTGAACCATAATCGTCGTCAATTGATTGGTGAAAATGATGTGATAGCAAAATATATCCTTAGCTTTGACGCACATTATCAATTGGTTACAATTCATCCTTGGGCGGATGGTAACGGCCGGATGTCACGTCTTTTGATGAATCATCTGCAATATGAATTCGGATTGGTGCCGGTGAAAATCGTCAAAGATGACAGGGCGGAATACATACAATCATTGGTCGATTCGAGAGATTTGGAATCTCCTGAACCTTTCCGTGAATTTATGCTGCAAGAACATATCAAAAACCTCAGAAATGAGATTGAGAAATTTAAAAAATCACAAGCATTTGACCCGATAAATACTGGTTTTGACCCGATAAAATCATTCCCTGACCCGATAACTGACCGCTTATATAAAGAGGTGTTGTCAAATAACAGTCTGAATTATTCAGAATATGCGAAATTGCTTGGCGTGTCGGAAGCAACAGTGAAACGTCGTATTGGAGAATTGAAAAAAGAGGGAGTGATAGTTCGGGTAGGAAGCAAGAAGACAGGGCATTGGGAAATAAAGTCAGAGAATTAAATAATAATCAATAAAATATAAAATCATGAAACAACTTATAGAATGTGTTCCGAATATCAGCGAAGGTCGCGATATGAACATCATCAACCAGGTGACCGCCGAGATAGAGAAGGTGGAAGGCGTGAAATTGTTGGACGTTGACCCGGGTGCGACTACCAACCGCACCGTCATCACCTTCGTGGGTGAGCCGGAGAACGTGTGCGAGGCCGCTTACCGTGTGGTGAAGAAAGCCGCAGAGCTTATCGACATGCGCAACCATCACGGCGACCATCCGCGTCAGGGTGCCACCGATGTTTGTCCGCTTATCCCGATTTCAAACATCACCATGGACGAGGTGGTGGTTTATGCCCGCAACCTCGCGAAACGCTTCGGCGAAGAGCTGAACATCCCGATTTACTGCTACGAGGAGGCCGCTTTCCAGCCGAAACGTAAAAACTTAGCGTACTGCCGCACTGGCGAATATGAGTCACTGTCGAGCCGCCTCGGCACCGAGGAATGGAAACCTGATTTCGGTCCTAACGAGTGGAACGAGCATGTGGCACAGACCGGTGCCACACAGGTGGGGGCACGCGACTTCCTCATCGCCATCAACTACAACCTCAACACCACCTCTACACGTCGCGCCAACGCCATCGCTTTCGACGTGCGCGAGAAAGGTCGCCCGATGCGTGAAGGCGGCAAGGTGACAGGCAAGCCGATGAAAGACGAGAACGGCAACCCTGTCATGATTCCGGGGACACTTAAGAGCACCAAGGCAATAGGTTGGTTCATCGAGGAATACGGCATCGCCCAGGTGTCGATGAACATCACCAATATCAACGTGTCGCCAGTGCATGTGTGCTTCGACGAGGTGTGTGCCAAGGCTGCCGCCCGCGGGGTGCGCGTCACGGGATGCGAGATTGTCGGTTTGATTCCTAAAAAAGTTTTGATTGACGCCGGCAAGTATTATCTCGCGAAACAGCAGCGTTCATTAGGGGTGAGCGAGGACGAAATCATGAAGATTGCTATCAAGTCGATGGGTCTCGACGACCTCAAGCCGTTCAGCCCGAAGGAGAAAGTCATAGAGTTCCTGATTGAAGACAACAGCCAGAAGAAACTCGTCGGTATGACATGCATAGGCTTCGCCAACGAGACGGCGAGCGAGAGTCCGGCACCGGGCGGCGGCTCCATATCAGCATATATGGGAGCCCTCGGAGCGGCATTGGCAACGATGGTGGCAAACCTCTCATCGCACAAACCGGGCTGGGACGAGCGTTGGGAAGAGTTCTCAAAAGTCGCTGAAAAAGGCCAGGTTTTGAAAGACGAGCTGCTTGACTTGGTCGATGAGGACACCAATGCGTTCAACAAGATTATGGCGGCGTTGCAGATGCCTAAGAAGACCGATGCCGACAAGGCGGCACGCATGGAAGCCCTTGAGCTTGCCTCGCAATATGCTACAAAGGTGCCGTTCAAGACCATGAACGTGGCATTCGAGGCATTCGAAATAGTGGAAGCGATGGCAAAGACAGGCAATCCTGCCTCGGTGTCAGACGCCGGAGTGGGTGCCTTGTGCTGCAGAAGTGCCGTGATGGGTGCCTATCTCAACGTAAAAATCAACGCCGCTGGTCTTAAAGACAGAGAGTTTGCCGACAAAATCGTCGCTGACGGCGCAAAGATTGAGGCGGCGGCAATCAGGAAAGAAGCGGAGATTCTGGAGATTGTCAACAAGATTATCAACAAAGAATAATTTAAAATATTGATAATCATACAATTGGCTAATTTTTAAAAATGATGAATTTTTTGACTCAAAAATATTGTCGGATATAAAAAAAAATTGTATCTTTGCAGTCCGAAAATTGAAAGGATAAAGATATGTCAAAGAAAGTTAAAGACGCACGCGTACAAGTGATTTTGGAGTGCACGGAGCAAAAGGCAACAGGCATCCCGGGGACTTCTCGTTACGTTACGACAAAGAACAAGAAGAACACCCCTGAGAGATTGGAACTCATGAAATACAATCCAATCCTCAAGAAAATGACCTTACACAAAGAAATTAAATAAGAACAGATATGGCAAAGAAGGTAGTTGCATCATTGCACACAGCTGGAAAAGAATTCACGAAGGTCATCAAAATGAAGAGATCAGAGAAGACTGGCGCATACTATTTTGAAGAGACCATCGTCCCGATTGACCAGGCACAGGAATTCATCGCAAAGAACTGATATGGTTTTTTGAATTGAAAACAAATAGCTTTCTCGTCTCGGCGGGAGAGCTTTTTGGGGTTGTAATACCACGCAGATATAGCAGAAACAGCGGAAATATTTCTGCTTTTTCTGTTTTTTATGAGTAAAATTACTGTATCTGCGTGAAATTTGTTATTTTTGCAAAAAATTATTGAAAATGGGATTATTTTCGTTTTTTAAGAAAGACAAAGAGGCCAAGGAAGACCTCAACAAAGGTTTGGAGAAGACGCGTACAAGCGTGTTCGACCGCATCTCGAAGGCCATCATTGGAAAATCGACAGTCGATGACGAGGTGCTTGACAACCTTGAGGAGGTACTCGTGACCTCGGACGTCGGGGTTGACACCACCCTGAAGATTATCGAGCGCATACAGAAACGTGTGGCACGTGATAAGTACGTGGGAACCAATGAGTTAAATGCTATCTTGAAAGAAGAGATTGCTGCTTTGCTGCAGGAAAACAACTCCGGTGACGGAAGCACGTTCGACATTCCTGAGGATAAGAAACCATACGTGATAATGGTAGTGGGCGTTAACGGAGTGGGTAAGACCACCACCATCGGCAAGTTAGCGTACAACTTCAAGATGGCCGGAAAGAAAGTTGTTCTCGGTGCATCCGACACTTTTCGCGCGGCCGCCGTTGACCAGCTCAAGATATGGGCTGATAGAGTAGGTGTTCCTATCGTCTCTCAAGGCATGGGCGCTGACCCGGCATCAGTGGCGTTCGACACCGTGAAATCGGCAGTGGCACAAGGGGCTGACGTGGTGCTGATAGATACCGCCGGTCGTCTGCATAACAAAGTCGGCTTGATGAACGAGCTTTCAAAAATCAGGAAGGTGTGCCAAAAGGTGATTCCCGACGCGCCGCACGAGGTGCTGCTTGTCTTGGATGCCTCCACAGGCCAGAATGCGATAGAACAGGCACGGCAGTTTGTCGCCGCCACCGAGGTCAACGCATTGGCACTCACCAAGTTGGATGGCACCGCCAAAGGCGGAGTGGTCATCGGCATCTCCGACCAGTTCAAGATTCCGGTGAAATACATCGGAGTGGGAGAGAAGATGGAGAACCTCCAGATATTTGACAGAAAAGAATTCGTTGACTCGTTGTTTCAATGATGATTCCTGTCATTTCGACTGAAGCGAAGCGGAATGGAGAAATCTTCTTATGATGTAGCTGTTTGAAAAGGATTTATTCACCAAAGGTGAATGCTTTCGCTTCGCTCAGGTCTCAACTTCACTTCGTTGCGCTCGAAATGACAAATAATATACAAATGAGAAAGCAAACACTTAATATTGTCACTCTTGGATGCTCGAAAAACAAGGTCGATTCGGAGCATCTGGCGGCTTTGCTTAACGACACATATAAAATAGTCCACGACTCTGAAGAGAAATCGGATGTCGTGATAATCAACACCTGCGGTTTCATCGGCGATGCCAAGGAAGAGTCCATCGACACCATTTTGGAGTATGCCGAGTTGCGTAAAACACATAAAATCAAGAAGTTATATGTGATGGGATGCCTATCACAGAGGTATAAGAAGGAACTCAACGCTGAGATTCATGAAGTTGACGCTTTCTTCGGGGTGGAGCCGGTTCAACATGTTGCCACCGACATCCTGAAATCTGATTTTCATGCTGAATATTACTGTGACAGGGTGCTATCGACGCCTTCGCATTACGCCTATCTGAAGATTTCGGAGGGCTGCAACCGCCATTGTGCTTTCTGTGCCATTCCGCTGATTCGCGGTGACCATAAGTCGGTGCCGATGCAAAATCTTGTCGAAGAAGCTGAAAACTTGGCTAAAAAAGGTGTTAAGGAGCTGATACTCATAGCTCAAGACCTCACTTATTACGGCTATGACCTCGATGGGAAATCGCATATCGTGGAGCTGGTACGGAAGCTGACGGACATCGACGGCATAGAGTGGATTCGCCTGCATTACGGCTATCCGTTGGGCTTTCCTGTGGAGTTGCTGGAGCTGATGCGCGACAACCCGAAGATTTGTCATTACATCGACCTGCCTTTGCAGCATGTCAGCACGCCTATTTTGAAGGCGATGCGTCGTGGCGTGGACCGTGAGCAGACAATAGATTTTGTTAAAAAGGTACGTTCCTACGTGCCTGACATCGCTTTCAGAAGCACTTTCATCGTGGGATTCCCTGGCGAGACGGAGGAGCAGTTCAACGAGCTTCTCGATTTCATCAAGGAGATGCGATTTGAAAGGGCTGGAGTGTTTGCGTACTCGGCTGAAGAAGGCACGCCGGCTTACGAATTAAACGACGATGTTCCTGACGACGTGAAACAGGCTCGTGTGAGCGAGTTTATGGACGTGCAACAGGATATCTCATTGGAAATCAATTCAAAACGTCTGGGCAGAGTAGAGAAAGTGCTCATCGACCGCACCGAAGGCGGTTACTATGTCGGTCGCACACAATACGACTCTCCTGAAGTTGACGACGAGGTGCTTATCTCCGTGAAAGACAACAAATTAGAAATCGGCTCTTTCGTCAATGTGAAGATTACTCAAGCCGATTACTTTGATTGCTACGGCGTTGTTAGTCTTTAGACTTTAGTCCCTACTAACAACTAAAGACTAAAGACTAAAATCACTGAGCTGTAAAGCTAAATGCCTGGGTCGATGCCGAGGATGTCCCGCCGAGGTAGAGTCCGTGGAAATCTGTCGTCGGGTTTGTCGGAGCCTGTGTGCCGTATTTCACATAATATGTCTGGCCGCTTACCATGCCTGTCGCTGTGATGAGTGACAGGGTGCTGTTGACGTTGGCCGCGAAGCTGAACGTCACCATGTTCGTGCCTCCTGAGCCGTTGGTGTTTGACAGCGTATAGTATCTTCCTGTCTGGAAGCTATAGCTGCTGGTGTAGAATTTGTAACCTTGTACCGCTCCGCTTATAGTGCCTCCGCTGCCGCCTCCGCCAGGGCCGCCTCCGCCGCCTTGTGAGCCGCCTGCGCTGATGGCGATGCCGGTGCCAGTAATACGGATGTAATTGTTGTTGTCGCAGTCAAAGCCTTCTTCCGGGCTACCTTTAGTGGTGTAGGCGAATGCCACGCCGTTGCCGATGGTGATGGCACCTGCCGTCCCGGCATTGGAATCGACAGCATCGTTGCCGTTGCTGTAGCACACGGTAACACCGCCGTTGAAGAATATCTTGCCCGACGCGTTGATGCAGTCGTCATAGCATTTGTAGTAGTGCTGTCCGCCTTCGATGTTGATTTGGGTCTTGGATTCCAGACCTTCAGCACCGGTGCCTGTGGTATTAACCGTTGTTGTGCCGCTGTTGACGGTGATAAGTCCTAAAGCCTTGATTGCCTTAGGGTTGGCGTAGCTGCCACCTCCCCAGCCGCCGTTTGACACAGTGATGCGATTGCCAGTGGTTGTGACGTTGAGAATCAAATCGTCGTTGCTGCCGTCCTGCGTGCCTATCACGAGGGTGCCACCTGCGTTGATGCCCTTGCCGCCGGCACCTGTGCTTCTCAGTGTGAAGTCACCAGCTGAGATGACCATGTTGCCGTCACTCTTGATACATGACGAGGTGTAGGAATCCTTGGTATTGCCGGAAACGGTGTATGCCGCTCCGTCGCCTTGCGTCAGAATCTCGAAAGTGCCGCCGCTGATGGTGACATTGCCGTCGGCACTGATAGACTTCCCGCCATGGTTGCTCGTCGGCAGCGTGATATTTATCGACCCACCGGAGATATTGATGTCGGTGTCACTCTTGATAGCTGTGCAATATGAGGGAACATTCTGATTATTAACGACTTCCAGCACGGTGTTTCCCGAAGACACGATGGTGATGTCGCCGTCGGTAATGGTGATGTCGCTGTTCGATTTGATGCCTTTCGAGACGTTGCCCGAGTGGTTCAAGGTGAATGTCCCGCCGTTGATAGTCAATGCTTTATCGGCTTTGATGCAATTCGACGACACGCCGGTAGTAGTGATGTTGATATTTCCTCCGTTGATAACCAATGTGCTGTCGGCTGATATGGCGTTGATATCCTCGCTGTCGCTGGTGATGGTGATGTCGCCTCCGTTGATATAACCGTCTAACTCGCTTGTCAGGGCGTCGTCGCCACACGACTGGACGTTGATGTTACCGCCTTGAATGAGAAGACCTTCGGTGTGAATGCCGTCCAAGACAGCACCGGCGATAACGATATTGCCTGAGTTCATGTTAAATTGTCCCTTGACCTTGACGGCGTGCTGGACGAGACCTGTCACGGTGAGTGTGCCTTCGCCGTGAACGAGCAGGTCGTTGTTGCTCATGAGGGCGGCTTTCTTGTCGCTTTCACTGCCGTCGCAGAGCGAGTTGGTGGTGCCGTCGGCAATCTCAAGGATTATTCCATCATCGCAAGTCAAATCCATGGCTTTTCCAGTGGGATTGGTGAGATTCACGCCATTTAACAGTATGGTTGGAGTGGTTGTACTTTCGATAGCGAAACGTCCGGGGTTGGCAGTGCCTGACAGACAATAAGTTATGTTTGAGGAACTCAGCGATGTGATTGTCACTTTCGCCTCACTCACTGTAACTATGACTTCGGTGACAGGGTAGGGGTTGGTCACTGTGGCAGTCGTGCCATTGTATTCAACATAAACGATGTCGCCCGTGCTTGTCGGCACCCATGGGAACGTCAGGCTATCGACCTCGTTGAGTCCAAACGAGTACAAGTTGTTGGTGGTGCGCACTTTGATAGGATTCGTCGCCTCCTGATTGATATACATGCTGTCGATTGTGGAGACAGGAGCGTCCAACACTATGCCTTTGTTTTCCTGCCCATGTATGCGTACATGATATTCTCCGTCTTGCGCCTTGACGGATAATCCTATGAATATCAATGATATAATGAAAAATAATCTTTTCATGGCATTACAATTTTATGAATTTTGAATATTTGTTGCCCACACCTATAATGTATAGACCTGATTTCAAATCGCTTACATTTATTTCTGCGCTGTCATAAACTTCAATTTTCTTCACGGTTTTTCCGTCGATGGAATGAATTGTAACCAGTTGTTTGTCGGTCAATCCAGCAATTCTCAGCACATCCTTTATAGGATTTGGATAAATGTCAAGTTGTCGGGTTTCAACCTCATCGACATTTTCGTTGGTTGAAAAATAGGCTTTTCTCAAATCCGACAGGTTGTAACTTACCGTTTCCCCGTTGCTGTCGAGGAAAAGTTGTGTATCGGAATAGTAAATCTTGGCATCGCTGCTCATGGTGTAAGTTGCTGAGGTACCGTCGGTTTTCACGATGGTGAAACTGACGTCCTGAGCATGTAGCGAGTACGTGAACGCCAATGCCATCAAGACTGATAAAAAGAGTTTTCTCATAATTAAAAATATTTTAAACCATCACGCAAAAATACAAAAAATATTTTTTTATGTCGCAAAAACAAAAAAAAAGTGACAAAAAAATGCCACTTTTTACCAATTGGTGTCATTTCGACTTCATTTCATTACGCTCGAAGTGACATTGCACTCTAATGTCTAATCGCTAATGGCTAATAGCTAACATTTCGGTGCCTCGAGCAGGATATCGCAGAGGAAATCCCAGAATTTCTGCACTGTGGCGATTTCGATTCTCTCGTCGGGTGAATGCACGCCGCGGAGGGTCGGGCCGAAGGAAATCATGTCCATGCCAGCGATTTTGTCACCGATGAGTCCGCATTCCAGACCTGCGTGGATAGCCTTGACTTTCGGCTCATTTCCGAAGCGTTTCACATAGCATTTCTCAGCGATTGCGCAGATTGCCGAATCCGGGTTCGGTGTCCAGCCCGGGTAGCCGTCGGTGTGTTTCACCTCAGCGTTGGCAAGGTTGAAACAAGCCTCAACCATCTGGGCCACATATTCCTTGGCCGACTCGATGGAGCTGCGCTGTGAAGTCTGGATGAAGAAATAACCTTCTTTTTTCTTCACAGAGGCTAAGTTTGTTGAAGTCTCCACGAAGTTAGGTATGGTTTGTGACATCTCGACCACGCCGTGAGGGCAGGTGAGGAGACCGTTGAGGAGGTCGAACTGTGTCATCTCATCGATGACGACATCGGCTGTAGTGTCTGATTTCCAAGTCTTTACAGAGATTGTAGGCTCTGCGATATGATATTCGTTTTGGAAATTCCCTTCCATTGTGGCGACGAATTTCTCGAAAGCCTCGGTGAGGTCTTCAGGGATGAAGACGACTGCGGTGGCCTCGCGAGCGATGGCGTTGCGGAGGTTACCTCCCTGGATGTCGTAAATCCTCAAGTCGAAATCGTTGGTGGCTTGCCATAACACTCTGGTTAACAGCTTATTAGCGTTGGCGAGATTCTTGTTGATGTCGTCGCCCGAGTGACCGCCTTTGAGTCCGCTGACTTTCACCTCGTAAGGGACATAGCCTTCAGGGGCATTCTCGAGTTTGTAGAAAATCTTGACGATGGTGTCCATCCCGCCGGCGCAACCGATGCAGATCTCGCCTTCTTCTTCATTGTCTAAATTGAGGAGGATGCGTCCCGTGATGTCCTTCGGGTCGAGTTTCTCGGCGCCCGTGAGACCTGTCTCCTCATCGACGGTGAAGATGCACTCGAGCGGACCGTGTTTCACGTTTTTGTCAGCTATCACTGCCAATGCAGCGGCTACGCCTATACCGTCGTCAGCACCGAGGGTGGTGCCGTTAGCGTGCAGCCATTCGCCTTTGAGGACAGCCTCGATAGGGTCTTTGTCGAAGTCATGCACCTTGTCGCCGTTCTTCTCGCACACCATGTCCATGTGTGCTTGCAAGATGATGGTCTGGCGGTCTTCCATGCCCGGAGTCGCCGGCACCGTCATGATGACGTTGCCACACTCCTCTTTGACGTATTTCACTTTATGATCCTGAGCCCATTTTTCAAGGTAAGCGACCATTTTTGCTTCTCTCTTTGAAGGGCGCGGCACTCCCATGATGCCTTGGAACTCCTTCCAAACCCCTTCAGGTTTAAGTGTTAAAACTACTTCGTTCATAATAAATATTTTAAATTGTTGTTTGTTATTTTTTTTTCTTCCACAACTTTTTCACGCAGAAAGAGCGGAAATATTTCCCTGTCATTTCGAGCTTGTCGAGAAATCCTTTTTTTACATAAACATTCAAATGTAAACAAAGATTTATTCACCAAACTTAATGCTTTCGCCTTGGTAGAAAAGACAGCCCCACTTTCAACTCTCAAGATTTCTCCACTCCGCTTCGCTTCGGTCGAAATGACAGCCCCACTTTCAACTCTCAACTCTCAACTTCATCTCCTCAATAACTCTCATCGGCTCTTCTGCCTTAAAGATAGCGTTACCTGCAACAAGTACATCTGCTCCGGCGGCAAACAGCTTAGGGGCGTTATCGGTGTTGACGCCGCCATCCACCTCAATCAAGGTGTTTAAACCTTGATTATCAATCATCTGACGCAGTTTCTCAATTTTAGCGTATGTGCGCTCGATGAATTTCTGTCCGCCGAATCCCGGGTTGACCGACATCAATAAGACAAGGTCGAGGTCGTCCAAAATGTCTTCGAGGAGGCTGACCGGGCTATGAGGGTTAAGCACCACGCCGGCTTTCACGCCGAGGGATTTCAGCATCTGCACCGAGCGGTGGATATGAGTGCTTGCCTCATAATGGAAGGTGATGATGTCGGCTCCCGCGTCACGGAATTTCTCGAAATAGCGGTCGGGTTCGACAATCATGAGATGCACGTCGAGCGGCTTAAGTGCTTCTTTCTTAATGGCTTGCACCAACGGGATGCCATACGAGATATTCGGCACGAACACTCCGTCCATGATGTCGCAGTGAAACCAGTCGGCCATACTGCGGTTCACCATATCGATATCCCTCGACAGATGGAGGAAATCGGCTGAAAGCAACGATGGGGCGATAAGTTTTTGCATTGTTAAAAATGTTTAATACAACCTGCAAAGATAAGAAATAATTTTTGAAAACAGTGGTTGATATAATAAAAAATATAACCATTGTTTTTTATATAAATCTTTTTTCCAATTCTTTCATCTTCTCAATCAATTCGTTGTCAAATCAAAATAGTTATTCATAAAGTTTAGTTATTAAGTTCCTAATCCAAAGAGGCATCAGCTTCATGTCGTGAGTCGAAAACGGCTCCTCATGTTGTGCCATAACATTCTTCAGCTGTTTCAAATGCTCCTCTGTAACATTTTCCTCGCCGAGATTCCTCAACGCAGTGGTTATCAGCATTGCCAGTTTATCGTCAAACGCCAACTTCTTTGGTGCCACATGCTTCAACAAAATACCCCTTTTTCTCATATTTTCCCGACACAAAATTACAAAAAAATCCATACACAGCTAAGTTTTTTAAAAATAATTAAAAGTCTTTTTTTTAATTGTTTTATTCCGAAAATTATGAAAATCGGAATAATATGTGTATATTTGCAGCGTGAAATTATAAAAATCGGAACGATATGACTTATATTAAGGTTTCTGAGGCAGCTGAAAAATGGGGTATTTCTGCGAGAAGGGTGCGGCTATTGTGTGAACAGGGGCGTATAGCCGGTGTTGAGCGTAAAGGCAATCTTTACATGATTCCGGATGATGCCGTTCAGCCTATAGATGCGCGCACTTATGCAAAAAGCACTGTGAGAAAAAGTTATGACCCGATTCTGGAACAGATTGATGCTTTAAAGAAACAGTTGGATGCGTGTCGTCCGCTTACTCCGGCTGAGGTTGAAGCCATCAGGGAGGTTTTTCTTGTCGAGCACACTTACAATAGTAATGCCATTGAGGGAAACACTCTCACTTTGCAGGAGACAGCACTTGTTTTGCAAGGTATCACCATCGACAGAAAACCTTTGAAGGACCATCTGGAGGCGGTAGGATATAAGGAGGCTTTTCAGTATGTTGAAGAGATTGCAAAACAAGACAAACCGCTTACTGATTATGAAATCAAGAGCATACACAGCCTTGTTTTGGCCAATCGTCCGGAGGACAAAGGGACATTCCGTCGTGTAAATGTTCGTATAGCCGGGGCCATGACCGAACCGGTACAGCCGTATCTGATTGAGCCGAAGGTTAAGGAATTGCTCGAAGATTATAAAAACTGGGCCAAGACGATGCATATTGTTGAGAGGGTCGCTCTTTTCCACTTGCGTTTTGAAAGCATTCACCCGTTTATCGACGGCAACGGTCGCACCGGCAGACTTCTCATGAACCTGCAGCTTATCAAAGAAGGTTTGCCGGCAGTAAACATAAGATATTCCGACCGCCGCAGTTATTACGATGCTTTTGATGAATATGCGCGCATGGGTTCGGCTGATGCAATGACAAAGCTGATAGGCGAGGCGTTGGTGGCGAGGTTGAGGGATATGGTGGAGGTTTTGAAGTGAGTTGGAAAGAATTGTTGAAATTATTTTTTGACGTGGTAAGGTAAAAGAAAATTGACATGAAATTTATCAATTCTATAGATTATCTAAAGACCCAAGAAAGGATTCAAAGACCTGATGTTGTAATAGTATCAAATTGTGATGAAATAATACAACATCAGTTGGAGTCAATAGATATAGTCCGTGCTTTCTGTTGATTTGTTTAATTGTTCTGTTATCTGATGCCGTACGCGAGTGTATGGTTGATTTTTTGTGGTTCTCTTTTATCTGCTCGTCTATCGATGGCTTGCCGTTCCATTTCGGGTGTGATATTCTTCCTGATTTTCTGGAAAGCCGCCGCGATGGAGGCCGCCTCGTCCTTGGTTTTCTGCCACAAGAGCGACAGGTTGAAGTTGTTGGTATCGTTTTCCATGATTCTAATACGACAAACCGTCGCCTTTATTGTCCTTGCGTTTCTTTTTTCTGAGTGGCTTCCATCATGCTCACATCCGACTCCGAGACTAAAACCAAGCCGCACGCCTCATCGGTCTCGAAGCTGAACACATGATAGGTGTCGTATTGATGCAATGCGATTTCGATTTTCACCCTGTCAAAGTCCAAATAGTCGGATGAGGGCTGCACGGTGGTGGTGTCGATGGATTGCGCTGAGGCGGCAAGTGCCAGCATCAGCATAACTGTTACTAATGTTGTTTTCATACGATTCTGTTTTTAATTGATTAGTTTTGAGTGTATTATTCCTGTGCAGCCTTCCCCTTGTAATAGGGAAAAGTGCAAAATTGATTCGGATTTGGTTTGTTGTCGTTTTCTGACAATATAGACATAACCGACGGGCAAAACCTATCACCTTACTGCAAATTTTTGAAAAAAAGAGCCGTGTTACTCATAAGCATAAGAACATCTTTGTGTACAATAGATCGCGAATGCTTCTCGGCCATGACGGTAAAAGTATTAGATTATCATTTCCCAATTGAGCGTCATAAATGTGCATATCTATTTATATGCTACACCGTTAATCTCTAATTGGCCAACTATCGCAAGGTTGCTTCTCAATAAATCAAGTTGTGAATTAATCTTTTTTTCTTTCTCATCACTTTCCTTAATTCGTTTGTCAATAACCTTCTCGTACTTTTCAATAAAAATACGCTTTACCTTTTCCATCTGTTTCTCTATATCAGCGTGAGATTTTTTTGCACATGATAAATAATGTTTCTCCATTCGCGCAAAGGCATAATCGATTTTCGGTCCGACATCATCTTTCATTTGTCTTTTGATAGAATCAAGGGATTTAAACATTCGAAATAGGGGAAAAGTTGTGAGATTGGATTTGTCATAGCTAAAATCATACTGTTTCTGCCAATTTGGATTATTAATAATCGTGTACTCAAAATCAAATGTTTCAATAGAAAACATTTTGAAAAAGTAAGTTTTAAACTCTCCAAAGTTATCGACATAAGATGATTTTGTGTCAGACAAGACCTTTTTGAAGTCGTCATAACAAGAATCATAGATACTATTCCCTTTCGTAATACTTGAAGAACTTTCCATTGTAGATTGGGTTTCGTCTTTGGTAGAGCACTTATCAATTTTGTCAAAAATGTAATTTTTGAATTCACTTTTATGAGAGGAGACTGTATTAATTATAAGAGTCTCGATATAGGAATATTGAAATACAGTATGTGATGCATAAAATTCATTCATAAAGTCCTTAAGGGGTTTTACCCTCATCATATGGGTTTCTTCAAGTTCCTCTTTCAATAATTTCTCTTTTGCCTCAATCTCTGATTGGAGATCTCCTCTCAGTGAAATAATGAGTCTTTGAATTTTATGTTTAATTGTTGACCCCTTCTCTCGATATATCTTGTCAACTATGCGTTTGATGTCAGACGTGTAATTAGAACAGAGCGATTTGCGTTCATCTGGGGATAAATGATCTGTAAATCCAGATCTTTCTATTATACCACGTTCTTCTAATGACAGTAAGGAAGGGGCCAAGAATACTTGAGGATTCTCAACGCATAGAAAACTATTTATCCTTTGAGCTGCAACTTTTTGTATTTGGGATCGTTCAACAGCCTTGCGAATCAATTCGATTTTAGTAATAAGATAAATGCATTTGTTGGCAACCTCCCCTAAGTTCTCATCCAAATAGCTAACCAGCGTCCGTGGTAATACTTGGGACGCGGTGGTTATCACCAATGCGATGTCGCATACCTCTTGAATTGCACGACGGGTTGTTTCTGCATGAGCTGGAATTAGGGAATCTGTACCCGGTGTATCTACGACCACCAAACCATCCTTCAATATCTCTGATGGGTAGTAAACAGTAACATCTTTGAGTGTCTTGGATATTTCGTTGGATGTTGTAATTTTATCAAAGACATCAAGTAAGTACTTATCCGCTTTATTCAGATGGAACCAATCCAAGACCCGTATTCCAATTTTTTTTATTATGCCGAAGTCATCATACTCATTAGGATAGTACTTTTTTAATATCTTGGTTTTGTTTCTGGAGTATATAAGCGAACCTCCTTTTGAGAAAACAATTTTAAGGTCAACTCTATTACCATATTCCAACTTTGTAATAGTTGTGGTGGTACCCTGTAAAGAGTTCGTTCTAAAGAAATCGTTCCCAATCAACGAATTAATCAATGTTGATTTCCCACTCGAGAACTCCCCAACAATTCCAAGATATATTTTATCATCGGAAATTCGATTCTTGATTCTTGTCAATTGTTTCAATAACGCCTGCTGAACCTCCTCAGTCAATAGTGATTTCCCAACAACGGATTCTAAGGTGTCAATTGCCTCATCATAATTCATAGCATCCAATTATTTGTGACAATCCAATAAAAGACCAACGGATTCTTATATTAACTCAATACAGAGAGAATACTATTGTTATATTTATCCAACTGTACCATTAACTCATCTATTGTATTCTTTTTATTTATTTCGTTTTGTTGTTTTCCAAACGATTTTACTGCAGGATAGAGCAACACAGCAGGAGCAATGGTTGAAATTGCTTGCACCAATTTGGTAGCTCCCGCAAAAAAGCTTATCCCCAAACCAGCTATGGCTCCAATTGCAGGAATAATGATATTGTATTGATTCGATATTTCTTTTTTTTCTGATATATCAGAAAATTTCATATCATTCATAACGATATCCCGAATCAATTCCGCTTTTTGGGGATCCTTCTCTGCAAATTGAGACAGCCATTTCCCACTTAACTCATATTCCGAACCCCACGCTGAAGCAGCATCGCTGAGAATGAGGTTAGCCAAAGGTGTGGAAAGCCGCTGGGTGTTGGATGTGGTGATTAATTTCCCTTTGACAAGGATGATAAAATCATTCCATAAAGATTCAAATTTTTCTTTGTCGGTATTATCCATTATATTATAATTTAAATGTTTATAATCATTCCTTTTATTGATGATTGGCGAGATTTAATGCTCGCCATTTCCTCACGTACTTCCTGTATTTTATTCTTTACACCACTATACTTTGTATTCCATTGCTTTATTTCCTCTTCCACTGTACTCTTGTATGTGGCGTAATACTTATTGATTTCCGATTCAATATTTTTACTTACGTCGTTAACATAAATATTATAATTTGAAACACAGTCATTAGCAATGGATTTATAGTATGATTTTAACGGGACAGAAAGTTTTGATTTCACTTTACCTTTCACCTCAGAAGTGTCTGGTGCAATATTTTCTCCAATAATTCCACCTACAATTCCACCAAGCACAGTACCAATTCCTGGTAGAATTACGGTACCAATTGCTGCACCAACACCCATTCCGCCACCTATAGCCCAGTTTTCCTTTGACAGTTCTTCCGATATAAGAGTCGTGACTGGACCGATATTTGCAGTATTGGAAGAATGTCTTACCGAGACCCTCCTCGGACTTACGTTTAATTTAATCGAAAGAAGATTTAATCTTTCAAATTCTCTTTCGAATTCCTTTTGGAAAACCGATATTTCTTTTTTGAAAAGTGATGTTACTTTTGAAAATCTTGATTCCATTCCTTTTGAAATAGACTTACCTTCCTTTTTTATGTCAGAAGACAGATCACCTTTAATGTATTCGGATAGTCTATCCAAATTCACGCAATCACTGATTTTTGAATTAATGTTATCAATAGCTTTGGATATTAAAGTGTCTCCTGTTGTCTCCACGTCATATTTATGCCCTTTTGCCTCATCTAAGAATTTTTTCTGTCTTTTTGAGATTTGACTTGTAATAAAAGGTTTTAAATCGGCTTGTTTGCTTAGTTCAAGCTTTTTTAATTGACGTTCATACTTCTCGGCAATTTGTTTAATGTCTTTATCTAATGTTGTGTACATTCCGTCAATCAACATGAGTACTTTTCTCGCTTGTGCTTTTATTCGTTGACGGGCTGTGTAAGACAAAAGATCATCCAAACTTCTGGTCGAAAGCATGACGCTGTTATCGTCAACGGCCACCTTGTCTTTTGAAAAAGTATTTGTCAGGGCAACTGATGAAAAAGGGAACACTACTGGAGATTCCATATCAAATCGTTGGGAAGCCTTTGCCCTTGTGAACTTCACTATGCCCGCTCTTTCACGTTTTTTTATCAAATCAATTTTGTTTACAACAAACACGCTATCCTTGATGGTTGTTTCAAGAGTATTGTCAACAAAAGTCATTAGTGATTCTGGCATCGGTTGGGTAGCATCGACCATAACAATAGACAAATCCGACAATTCAGTAATCGCCTTTTTGGTTACTTCCTCATGCCAAAGTTCCAAAGAATTAGTCCCTGGGGTATCGATTATCCGAAATCCTCTTTTAAGTATGGGGGAGGGAAGTGTAACTGTCAGATAACTAATTTTCTTTCCATATTCTGGACTTGTTGTATAAAGGTGAAGGTATTTTCGAAGCGTGCCAATACCTGTATATTCTTTCTTTGTTAGCGAACCGTCAAAGTCTGCTAATGTTATTGAATAATTGTCAGCGTATTCAATAATGGTAATTGCAACTGTTGTACCTTGAATGACGTTCACCGCAAGCAATTCCTGACCGACCAGAGCATTGATAAACGAGCTCTTGCCCGTGGAGAACTCACCGATAACGCTTATATTAAGCAATTTGTCGTTCTGTTTTTTGACTATAGAGTTTAGTTTAGTTTCAATGTTTTTTTTTGAGCCTGCGTTCCAATTATATTTTTTAAGCAGAGATGTAGCATAATTGATATGTGAATCAATATTGGCCATCTCCCCATAGTTTTGCCAAGAGAAATAATTGCTGTCGGTCATTTTAATACTATTACTGTGCAATTGCAAACAATGGCAATGGCAAAGAGTGACTTTGCCATTGCCAAACAATTGACTGTTACTTTTGTTCAATCAGTTCAAACGTAAAAGTGTCGAGTTCTGTGCTGAGATTCTCAAGCTTGGTTTTGCAAGAATCCAAGACTTGTTTGCGAGCATCAATATTTGCTTGCCCTTTCTTCATCTCTGCAATGATACCCTCAACCTGTTGTTCTGCTTGATTAATTTCATTGTCAATGGCTGTTGAAATGTCTCCAGCTAATTTCAACAGCTCTTCAGAAATAGAATCCGCCGTTTTCATTGAATTAGCATCGGCACTATTGCTGATAGATTTAACTAACTCGTCGGTGAGTTTCTCTTTCAAAGACTTCATGGCTGCGCCACCAGCAAAACCGCCACCTAATATGGCTGCGATGATACCGCCGACTAACACAAACGGGTTGGCAAAACCCAAAAACAATCCGAGTATAGCCTCTGTCCCGAGCACCAATCCTACATTCTTTAATAGCTGCTTGTTTATACCAGTCATTCCTGCAGCCACCGCAATATCTGGGCAACCAATCAAAAATCCGCCAGCGGCACCTGCTATACGCTGCCAAATGGGAACTTGGTTTGGCTCGACATTGTTTTGACCAGACACCGTAATAGTAATTGAATCTATTTCTTTGTACAAGTTGGTAAGGTCTTGTTCGCTTGACTCGAAAATATAGGCCGACTTCTCATTCACGAGAGGTATCATAACCTCTTTTCTCCAAGTCTTTTGTTGCTCTGTTATCTTGTTTTTTACATAATCTGTAATCTCCACTACCGCAGCATTAATCTTTGCCTCTGTAGGAACAAGTCCGAGAGAGTGTTTGGGATCGTAATCACTTATCCATCCTGGTATCATGTTTGTAACAGAAAGTGCATTTTGGTAAACTGCGCGTTTGAACTCATGCTTGCTTTGTTCAATACGCAGCCTAAGTTTAGCCATTATCTGCTCTTTCTTTTGTTTTAGTCTGTCTAATTGTGGCTTTGCTGCCTCGTAGCGAGCCTTTACATCATCCAGCGAACTGTCAAGCATCCTCTTCTGCTGCGGAATGACCTCATGAAGAGTTTTATTGTGGATTCTCTTCAACTCGCGAGCTGGCTGAGAGAGTTTTATTTTGCCTTTGTCATTAGTGAGGAATTCCGATAACTTTTGGGACAAGAGTGGCATGTTGGATTTCTCATACAATGCATTGTCTTTTTTTACCTGGCCATCAAGTGCCTGCAATGCGGAAATAAAGAAAATCTCATTTGTTGAATATTCACCCAATTTCATGTTCGCAAAGCGGACAATCCCATCTTTTTGACCTTCCGAGATGAGATCAAAGCGGTTTACGATAAAGAACGGATCCGTGAAACCATATTCATGGAGATTATTCTCGATAAATTCCATTTCGTCCATACTGCACAATCTGCCAGCATCCAAAACAAAAAGGATAGCATCCGCTTTTGCCAAATAATCCATAGTGACGCGCGTACGGGTTTCGGCTTCGTTTAAACCTGGAGAATCAATAATCTCAACACCCTCTTTTAACATATCCAAAGGCCAGAATAACTCCACCTTCTCATATGGACTCTCTAATAACATTTCTTTAGGGTCTTCGCCCATTGGTATGACTACGTAATCTTCAAGTTCACTATAATTATTGTGTAGAGGCGGAACATCTTTCTTTCCAAATTTTTCCATATGAGACAAAGCCTTCGGCGAAATGCTTGTAGGTAGATTGTCTGGCAAAGGATTCCGGAAATACAACACGGCATCTTTTTTTTCTCCATATTTCACCTCATTGATAACCGCAGTACATGGTAATGCATAAGCGGGGAGCACTTCTTCCCCTAACAAAGAATTAATAATCGTGGATTTCCCATTTTTAAATGTGCCGATTACCTGAATCTTGAAAGTGTCATTATTCACCTTCTTACTCAATTTTTCAAGGTTTTCGCTATCCTTGGGCAGATTCAGCTTATTGACAACATCGGATGTCTGAGACAGCATGTCACCGAGGTGCTCTCTTTGAACACGAAAACGGTTGAGTTTTTCTTGGTCGAGTGCCATAATACTATTGTGTTTGGTTTTTACGATATTTTGTTTATTATTTCAGTCAATTTGGAAATGTTTTCTGCTACGGCATCCATTTCTTCCCTTGTCTTAGATGGATTGTTTTGTTCAATCAGTTTTTGTTGTGATTCAAGCCATGCGGCTCTTTTGTTGACGGAGTCTGTAATAATCTCGTTGTACAAAGCTTGTATTCGCTTTTCGCTGTTGCTGGTGGCTTGCAAGACAATGGCAGGGATGTCTTTGGCGATACCCTCTTTTATGTCTTTTCGCTGTTCCTCTATTTTTTTCTTGAAGATGGATCCTGTTGCAATCGTTCCTGCCGTTCCCACACCTAAAGTAGCCACTATACCCAAGACTGGCGCTAACGCTATACTTAATGCAACTGTACCAAAACGGGCTACGTTCTGTCTCTTGGTCAAATTCTCGAACTCTAAGCCGCGTTGAGACTTCTGGCTAATAAAATCATCTTTGACTGTTACTGAAGTGTCTGCGGCTTGGACAAATGTTTGAAACTTTTGATTCAGACAATCATTAAACCACCTCACATCTCCAGCAATAATTCTCGAAGTGACATTGTCAAGTCCGACAGACATATTTGCCAGCTCGACCTTCAATCGGTACGGATAATCTTCCTTCCACCATCTTTCAGGACTACCCGCATGTGCCGATTCAAACTGGAGTCTTTCGGTAATGTCTCGTTTATATTCCTCCACCTTGTCCAAAAAGTGAGCATAGCAATCGTTCGATTTTGTTTGCAATTTTAACTCTAAATTGCCCCATTCCAACTCAAGTCTACTCAATGCCTGTTTTTTCGAGTCGATTACCTCTAAGCGTTTGGTTTCATCGAGTTTCAACATTTTTTCCTGTTCGGACAGCGCGTCAATAGCCATTTGGACGACCTCGGCAACGCGCGATTTGACCCAGGCATCTGTCAGTTGTTGTCTATGTGGGTCGTACACCCAATCTTCAACAGCAGCTTTCACCTTGTCTAACCCGATAATATCGCTATAGGTGTCATCTGGCATTTCGATGTCGTATGGCACATATACAGGAATATCCATCTTATTCAACGCAAGAACGTCCTTGATATATTTGATGATTCCATTTCTCTCTTCTTTTTTTACAAGGTCGAGCTTGTTAACAATAACAAGGGTAAATGGAGTTTTCCGTGCAAGGATGCGATTTTTTATAAACAATCGTTCACTATTGCTTAATGCTGCGGTGGCGTTTAGTGCGATAACGGCTCCGTCCGTACGATTCAATACTTCTCCAATCACTCTTGCACGTTCTTCTGACAAATCGCCCGCACCTGGACAATCGATAATTTCAATGTTGTGTTTTCCGAGCCAAGTATCAGGAATGCCAACAATCACACTACCTTTGGGCTCCTCTGGTCCAAAATTATTGGCCACAAGACCGTTCCATGATTCTGGTTTAATATCAAGCAAAGCCTTGCGAGTGCCTTTCTCGTCAAAAACTGCCATTTGAGGCTGGTTGGCATATCTGATTCGAGTGAGTATTGCCGTGGTAGGTAGATCTGCAACTGGAAGTTGCGCAGCATCATTAAGAAGATGATTCAAAAACGTGCTTTTCCCATGATTGAACTCACCGATAATAGAGACCACAAAACGTTCTTTGTTTATATCACGCTGGATTTGGTCAATTCTTGCGGACATTTTTCCAAATCCAACCTTATTCAGAATTTCAGATGTTTGATTAACTAGTGCAGATGTTTCCACACTGGATTTTATCTTTACTTGCTTTTGAGGTAACACAATGTAATCATACATCGCATTGGCTGAAGAATTCCTATGTTCACCCCTGAAACTATATTCTTTCTTTGCGAAAAAGTCTGTATTGTTTGTAAGTTTCATATTATTCAGATATGTATTTGTTTGTAAAACACGGATCGATTACTTTATAGAACGGGCGCAATGAAGGTTCCAAAATAGTATTCAGCAACCGTTTAAACCTTTGTTCATCGTCAAAAGTGTAAACTTCTTGATTGGTCAAGCTGGCAACAATCTTGTCATATTCTTTGTATAGAGAAGAACGAAGGTTTTCGTATGCCTCTTTATTCATACCCTTAACGGCCTCATGTCTGAATGTGCCAATCGGGTCGGTAAATGTTACTTTTGCAAAAGCCTCTTTCAAAGACATGTCCTCAAAAGAAACCACTTGACCTTCTGGGACAATAATAGTTGCAACATACTTTATCGGATAAACGTAAGTCTTATCAAGCTCTCCTGTCACTTTGTATTTAAGGAAAGGTATCTTCATACAAAGGTTGCCGTTAAGGATGCACAATATCGGCAATCCAGGAACATAGCCCATCGGCATACTGCTATTCTGAATGAAGGCATTAGTCTTTAGCTGCTTAATTAAAGCTTCTGTTGAAAAATTGCTATTCATATCTCATTTTCCTTTTTAAAATTATTGTTTACTGGAATAACATTCAATCATTTGGCAGTCACCGTCTTCCCATGCCCCCTCGAACACGTCTAATGGGACCATCTCGCCTCTGCCATTTTGGGTTCCAGAGTCATTCAGAATTACCATTGGGTGGTTGGGGTCTGTCCGATTTATGCCAATGACTTCTACTGCGTGATTTGAAGAACTTTCAGGAGCAAAGATGTTGTTGTCCTCACCATACCAGATCTCATGGCAGTCGATTGACACTATCACCTTCCCTCCGTTGTTCAGACACTCTTCAATATCATCAATTGAGTTGTGGAATGACATCTCGTTCTCAATGCCATAGTAGTCAAGCATATTATTCATGTTGAGAAATGTTGTGCCACCTTCTTCAGTAAACCATCCGTGTTCTTTGGCAATCTCGGCAAATTCTTCGATGTCTATTTCCCCAACACTTGGATTCAATTCCTCAATGACAAACTTTTGGGAATACAATGCACAGCGGTTCGTGTCACCTTGACACTCCCAATAGGTCATCGACTCTGCGGGATCTCCACTAATCCCATTTGGATAATTATCATCTGGCTGGAACTGTTCCAATTCAGTATAGAGCGTTCCTCCGATATTATATCCAGTTGCCATTGCAGGCACCAGCTGACCAGTTGTGGGGTCAATGTCGTACACTTCGTGGTAGTCAGCATTGCCCGTCCCATAGGCATCTACATAAACCTCGCTTTTGTCCATGATGCTGTCTCCATCCGAATCATATTCCTTAACGACAGTGTCGTATCTGCCATCGTGGTTCGTGTCCTGATATGTCGTGGTACTATCAATCAGCCCATCTTGATCATAATCGTGGGCTTTCACGACAACATCGGCCATTCCATCGCCTGTTGTGTCCTGTAGTGCCATGAATGTGTCATATTGACCGCTTTTATTGGTATCGGCCGCCTCAATTATAGTATCAGCATAGCCGTCACCATTAGTATCATACAACATGGTGGCTGAGTCAAGATACCCATCACCAGAAGTGTCGTACATTTCTACATAAGTGTCTGGAAAACCATCACCATTAGAATCAAATTCAAAATTCACTAAATCATATAAATACATAGGTCTATTGTTTTGGATTAATCTATAACGTAATTAATGTACAATATTCAAAAGGCTATTGCTCTAATAATTCCCATCAAATAAATCATCATGATCAAAAGTCAAGTCATCTTCAAACGGAGGCAATTCTATGAAATCTGTTTCAAAATCAAATGGAATCTGTTCACTAATTTCAGTATTTTCAGTCGGGTCTTCTATTTCAAAGCTGCTTTCCATAAAATCATTTCCTGTTGAAAAAACATCTTGATCGATTTCATCCATTATAGACCCCATTTCTTCCCCAAACCTATCACTAAAAGGCGAAAAAATTTCATCAATGAAACCGTGTTGCTCAATCGGCGAATACAAATCAAGCGTGGGAAGCTCAATAGATGGTAATTCCAAATCAAACGGAATAGGTTCATTATCAAGCATATCCAAATCAAAGTCAGCACCTATACTACTGTCTTCTTCCAAAACCGCCTGCATTTCAGAATCATTATTAATAAAAGCCTTCATCTGTTGCATCTCCTCATCCGGCAAATTGCCGTCGAGGTAGGCGGCATATTTCTCTATGCTGATGTGTGGCAATTGCTTATCCATCGCCTTCCTCCTTCGTGAGCGTCTTCTCGAACATCTCCTTCGCCCGTTTGTGCTTGTTATAATAGTTGTCCATCGTCATTCCAAGTGCCTCCGCTGTTTCTTTGTCCGACAGTTGCTCGACATGGCGCAGTCGGATGAGCTGGCTGTAGCGTTTGTTGGGCATCAGTGCAAGCACCACCTCGACATCCTCGCGATGAAACATACTGAGGTCTTCTTTTATAGACGGCTCCTTGGGCCAAATTCTATCACTTGGCTCGTTTTTTTCTGTGTTGGGCATGAAAATAGGTTCGGTCACGGGCTTTTTGTTCTTCAGCTCAAACTGGCTGTAACAATAGAACTTGCAGACCACCTTCAGCCATTGCGCCAAGGTGCTCTCGCCTCGGTAACCCATCAGGCGGCATCGTCCCGTTTTTCGGCTTGGAGTCATGATGAGCACATAGATTTCATCAATGAACTCCTTACAGTTCTCGCAATCGGTATAATAGCCGTCGAAATATCGCTTGAAAAGCGGATAGCATTGCTGGTACAAGTATCGCTTGGTTATGGCTTCATCCTTGTGTAGGATGGCTTGGGCTATTTTCAAGTCCTCGGTAAAGATGCGTGTGTCAGGCATAAGTCAGGTTGTCGCTCCTCGCGGTTCGTTATTTTGCCGTCAGAGGCTCCCATTGCCAGCCGGTATTATTACTATAAGGTATGTTTCAATGACACAAAAAGAAAAGCGCGGGAGCAAGAACCCTTGCCTATCCCGAACTCTTAGGCCTTCGCATCGCCTTTCAACCGAGGATAAGCAATGCTCGCAGCCCACGCCAATTCATATATACACATGACCAATTATCCGGAAAGTACTGGTATGGTTATACAAATCACATGAACGCGAATCATTGCTTTACCTTGCGGTTGAAATTTTGAAGTTGCGAAGTTCAAGAGTTCCGCAGATAAAGCGTCAATTCAACGCTGTTTCAATTATGTCCGCCAACTGCCGTTCAATAGGGCAATATGACAGTGCAAAGTTACATATTTTTTATTTTACAAAAAAGCATTTGTACAAAAAAATCCCAACAAGCCGTTTTGCTCACACAAAAACACCCCGATGATTCCCAACAGTTGGCGAACCATTGCCACTTCTTTGTAAACAATTTTTAGATAAAGTAATTTGGCATAGAACAAATGCCGTGCCTTCGCAAAAAATAACAGGACCAAGTTTCCTTAGCCCTGTTATGTTTGCAATTAAAATTAAATTCCTGAAATCAACCAAGATAACTCTTCAGGATTTTGCTCCTGCTGGTGTGCTTCAGGCGGCGGATGGCCTTCTCCTTTATCTGGCGCACACGCTCGCGCGTGAGGTCAAACTTCTCGCCGATCTCCTCCAAAGTCATCGGGTGGCTGCCGTTGAGTCCGAAATAAAGGCGCACAACATCAGCTTCACGTGGCGTCAACGTCGAGATGGCGCGGTCTATCTCCTTTCTTAATGATTCATAAAGGAGCTGAGTCTCAGGCGTTACCACCTCGTCACTCTTCAAGACGTCGTACATGTTGTTGTCTTCGTCTTGCACGAGTGGGGCGTCCATTGACACATGACGACCTGCGTTTTTCATCGATTCCTTGACTTCGGCTGCGGTCAAGTCGAGGACTTCTGCTATCTCCTCGGCGTTTGGCTCGCGCTCAAATTCCTGCTCTAACTTCGCGTATGTCTTGTTGATTTTGTTAATCGACCCGATTTTGTTCAAAGGAAGTCGGACGATACGTGATTGTTCTGCAAGAGCCTGAAGTATGGACTGGCGTATCCACCACACAGCGTATGAAATGAACTTGAAACCTCTCGTCTCGTCAAAACGACGTGCCGCCTTGATAAGCCCGAGGTTGCCCTCATTGATGAGGTCGGGGAGGCTTAACCCTTGATTTTGGTACTGTTTCGACACTGACACAACAAAACGTAAGTTAGCTTTCGTGAGCTTCTCCAAGGCGGCCATGTCGCCCTGTCTGATTCGCTGCGCCAACTCTACTTCCTCGTCGGCCGTAATCAATTCAACTTTACCAATCTCCTGGAGATACTTATCCAAAGAAGCTGTTTCCCTGTTGGTAACTTGTTTGGTAATCTTTAACTGCCTCATTATTATTATATTTAGAAATTATTATTTCCCAAATTCATTTTAACGCCCACGTCTCCGTCATCTCGATCGACCGGAAAGAGTGGGAGAAATCTTATTTATAATCTCTACGATTTCAAAGAAGATTTCTCTACTTCACTTTGTCTCGCTCGAAATGACGTTCCTTGCCTATATTTCGTCCCGCTTGAAAATGACGGGAACGTATTTGTCACTTCCTATCGCGTCTTGTACCTCTGCGCTCACCGCCGCCTCTACGCTCGCCGCCTCTGCGTTCTCCGCGAGGTCTCTCAGGCTTCTCAACATATCCTTCAGGCTTTGGCAGCAAGGCTTTCCGTGACAGGCGGAGCTTGCCGGTCTTTGGGTCGATATCAAGGAGTTTAACCTGAATCTTGTCGCCCTCGTTCAACACTCCGTCCATGGTCTCAAGACGTTTATAGTCTATCTCCGAGATGTGCAACAATCCGTCTTTGCCCGGAAGAATCTCCACGAAGGCGCCGAATGGCATGATTGACTTTACTGTGCCTTCGTAAATCTCACCCACTTCTGGCACTGCCACTATGGCGCGCACTCTCTCCTTGGCGGCCTCAAGGCCTTCCTTGTTGGTAGATGCTATCTCCACTATGCCGTTTTTGTCGTCTTCTGTGATGACGATGACAGTGTTAGTGGTTTTCTGAATTTCCTGAACGACTTTTCCGCCGGGGCCGATAACGGCGCCAATGAAATCTTTAGGTATGATAATCTTCTCGATGCGAGGCACCGACTCTTTATAGTCGGCACGTGGTTCGGAGATGGTCTTCGCCATCTCGCCGAGGATGTGCATCCTGCCTGCCTTGGCTTGTTCAAGTGCTTCCGTCAAGACCTCGTATGAGAGACCATCTACCTTGATATCCATCTGGCATGCCGTGATGCCATCGACGGTGCCTGTCACCTTGAAGTCCATGTCGCCGAGGTGGTCCTCATCGCCAAGGATGTCTGACAGGACAGCGTATTTATCGTTGTCGGTGATGAGCCCCATCGCTATGCCTGCCACGGGTTTGCTCATCTTGACGCCGGCGTCCATTAACGCGAGGGTGCCGCCGCAAACCGAGGCCATCGATGACGAGCCGTTCGACTCAAGGATGTCCGACACCACGCGGATAGTATAAGGGTTGTCTTCGCCTGTGGGAATCATGTTCTTCAAGGCTCTTTCAGCGAGGTTGCCGTGTCCTACCTCACGACGGCTCACGCCGCGGTTAGGCTTGCATTCGCCTGTGGCGAAGCTCGGGAAGTTGTAGTGCAGCATGAAGTTGCTTGTGCCTTCCACAATGGCACCATCGATAGTTTGCTCGTCGAGTTTGGTTCCCAACGTCACCGTCACCAAAGCCTGTGTCTCACCACGTGTGAAGATGGCGGAACCGTGGCATGATGGCAGCACATCTACCTCAGTCCATATCGGACGTATCTGGTCGAGTTGGCGACCGTCGAGACGTTTGCGTTCGATGAGGATGGCATCGCGCACGGCCTTGCGCTCGACGTCATGGAAGTAGCGTTTTGCCATAGGTGTCTTCTCCTCAAGTTCCTCCTCTGTATATTTTGTGAGATAGTTCTCAAGAATAGCGTTGAAAGCGTCCTCACGCTCGTGTTTGTCGGCATTGCCTGTGAGTGCGAAGTCGTAGCACGGCTTGTAGCAGCACGCCATCATGTCGGCGCGCAGGTCTTCGTCGTTCACCTCGTGGCAATATTCGCGTTTTGTCATGGCTTTCTCCACCTTTGACGCGAGGTCGAGTTGTGCCTGCACCTGCTTCTTGATGGCTTCGTGAGCGGCTTTCAAAGCACCTATCATCTGTTGCTCCGACACTTCTTTCGACTCGCCTTCCACCATGCAGATGTCTTTCATAGTGGCACCCACCATGAGTTCGAGGTCGGCTCTCTCGAGTTCGTCGGCGCGCGGGTTGATGACATATTCGCCGTCAATCATGGCGACGCGCACCTCCGAGATAGGACCGTGGAACGGGATGTCGGACACCGCTATGGCGGCAGAGGCAGCCAAGGCAGCGTATGCGTCGGGCAACACGTTCTGCTCGCCCGAAAGCAATGTTATCTGAACCTGTATCTCCGCGTGGAAATCGTCGGGGAATAAAGGACGAATGGCACGGTCAACGAGACGGGAAATCAAAATCTCGTAATCTGACGGCTTGCCTTCACGTTTGAAAAAACCGCCTGGAAACTTACCCGTGGCGGCGAATTTCTCTTTGTAATCTACTGAAAGCGGCAAAAAATCTACGTCGTCCTTGGCTTCTTTGGCTGCCACAACGGTGGCGAGAAGCATTGTGTTGCCGCATGTAACTACCGCAGAACCGTCAGCCTGCTTCGCAAGACGGCCTGTCTCAATGGTAATGACGTCATTACCACTCTGTATTGTCTGTTTGATACCTTCTGGACCCATAATGATGTCTTTGAAATTTAATTATAACTTAGGTGCTGAATAAAACAATGCAAAAAAAAGGCAATCTTGACGTTGCCTTTTCCTGCAAGCGCATTGAAACCAATGCTTTTATTTCCTGATACCTAATTCCTTGATTATGGTACGATATCTTTCGATATCATTCTTCTTCAAATAGGCGAGGAGCTTCCTTCTCTTGCCTACAAGAGCAACTAATGAACGCATCGTGACCAAATCTTTCTTGGCTCCCTTCATGTGTTCTGTCAAATTCTTGATTCTGAATGTGAACAATGCAATTTGTCCTTCCGCTGAACCGGTATCATGTTCGTTTTTACCGTAAGTCTTGAAAATCTCTTGTTTCTTTTCTGCAGTTAAATACATATCTTTTTCTTCTTTCTTTTCGGACTGCAAAAATAATACTTTTTTGTTTACGAACGATATTTTTTTGCAAATAAATTAATATTCTCATATATTATTGATTATCAATTGTATAGTTTGTAGTGCCATTGGATTTTACAAAAAAACATATTTTTTTTGAATATAAAGTTGTTTTTTTATTACTCAAAAAAATCATGGCATTAATGACAAATCTGCAATTGCTCAACACAAACGGACATTAATACAAATAGGTGTAACGTGAAAAAAAACTAAAATCATAAAATTTTTTGGGATGTATCAAAAAAAACACTAATTTTGACGCGTTTTTTATCAAAAGAAAGGTATAATTAAAAATTTTTGTCATGAGAAAGAAAATCAAAACATTGACCTCAGCGACATTGGCTATTCTTATGATATTTTCTGTGGTATCTTGTAAGAAGAAAGATGTCAAGACCATAGTTGTTGACAATCAGTTTGCATTGTCGTTGTTTCACGACACGATTTCGATGTCTGATATGCTCAAAGATATGGACAGTACTACAAGCGGATGGCTGCGTGCAAGAGAAGATGGCTCTCTTGTCGCTTTTTACTGTGATTCTTTGTCGGATGTAGTGAGTACCGGGGATTTGCTCTCCGATATTGATGACGTTACTTTTAGCAACAACACCGATTTTAACCTTCTTTCGGTGTCGCCACTGCCGGTTTCTGTTGCTATCGACACTACTTTGTTTTTTGACGACTTTGCCTCAATACCATTTATGTTTGATGACTTCTCTGTTACGAGTGTCATCGTTCGCGAAGGTTTGTTGTCGCTGGATATTGCACTGACGCCTGCATTGTCCGAATTGCAGAAAATAGTGCTTAGCACCGATGAAATTATCACGGCAGACGGTGAGCCGCTCATTTTTGAGATAAACCCAGATGACATGTCTTACGTCAGTTTCGACCTTGCAAACTGTACCATCGTGCCTGACGCAAACAAAAACGTTGTGTTTTCCGGCAGTCTGTACATCAGCTATAACACTGGACAAGGTCTTGCAGGCGGCGACTTTACGTGTACGCTGTCGGGCGGACTGACCAACCTGAAATTCAAGACTTTATACGGTAATATCGCAAAATCGATGGACACCGTTTTCATGACGTCGCAGGCTATCGACTTCGGCGTGAGCGGCATCACAGGCGAGGCGTGGCTGCCAACACCAACGGTTACTCTGTCGTATGACAACACTTTCGGTTTCGGACTTGAATTTGACCTGAATGACCTGAAATTCCAGAGTGGCATAACAGGAGAAACATTCAACCTGATGCAAACCCCTGTCATCTCGGTCGTCATCAATGCGACAGAAGGCGTTTATGAAGATGAACAGCTCTCAGGTTTTGTCCCGCAAATTAACGCACTCGGACAATATACACAAATGGACTTCGGCGGCGAACTGAAAATGAATTTCGGAACAGGCGACATCTCGGTTTCAGATACATCAAAAGTTGACCTCGCCATCGGAGTGGAGTTGCCTCTGGATTTTAATTTGACTGATTTAAGCTATTGTGATACAATCGCATTTTCTCTTACTGAAGAAAATCAGGTGCAGCAATATTTCAATGAGATAGATTTCTTTATCGACGCCTATAATATGATTCCACTCGATGTTACTTTTGATGTTGAATTTTTGAGACAAGGTTCACACCTCGACAACCTGTTTGAATATGGTCAGGATAACACCATTGAATATCAAGGAGAAAGTACTATAGAATGTATCGTTACCGACGATAAACTTGATAATGTGATGAATGCTGACCAGATAGTGTTGAAAATCACTGTAAACACACCTGCAAGCGTGTCAAGCTCGGTATTTAAAAATTCTGATTACCTGAAAGTAGGCCTCAGACTTCTCACAAAGACTAATGAAATTAATGTGGATGATATTTTATAATCAAGGGAGGATATTATTATGAAAAGATTTTATAAATATTTGATTGTCATAGTGTTGGCTTGTTCTACATTTGGCTTGAAAGCTCAAAGTGATATGGTGTTTTCTTTGATGCCGCAGCTTCCTTACACCAACTACTTCAATCCAGGTATCAGAATGCCTTATAACGGAATGTTCGGACTCGCATTATCAAATATAAATTTCTCTGTTTATAACTCAAGTCTTAATGCTGACAATATCTACAGCTTTAATTCTCAAGGTGTTGAGGTTATCGATGGCGCAAAATTTGTCAATAGTCTGAAAGAACAGGACAACTATCTGAGTGCAAATTTTTCAGTAGATTTGTTTAATGTGGGCTTTAGGGTAAAGAAGTTTTTCTTTAATCTTGACTGGCGAATGAGATTTGATTCGGAGTTTCAGTATTCGAAAGATTTTATCGGGTTTTTCGTCATGGGCAACGGTCATTACCTCGGAGCGGACAACCCTTGCGATTTTAATGTAGGCATCGACCTCACGGCATTCACTGAATTTGGAGTTGGAGTGCAATACGATGTAAATGAACATCTTACGGTAGGTGTGCGTCCGAAAATTCTGAGTGGTATCGCAAATATCACCGTCAATAATGATCAGACAAAAATCTACACGGATGCGAATACATACGCCATTTCGGCTGACGTCAACCTTGATATAAAAGCCGCGACAATTTTCAATACCGACATCAGCCGTATCGGCGACATCGACAAGCTTTTTGACTCGGAAAACACGAATGAGATTTTAGATATCAAGGAAAACATGGGCCTCGGCGTTGATTTCGGCGCTTCATACATCTTTAACAAACATTGGGGCGTTGCTGCCGGTGTGTATGACCTTGGATATATAAAATGGAGAGACTCGAAAGTCAAGAAAAACAGTTCGCAAAATGTTGAGTTAAACAGCGGTATTTTTGACGAAATAGGTGATGTCACCAATTTTAAACTTGACTATAGTTTCATGCTTGATAAGATAGTTGATGAGGTTTGGGGCAACGACTCTTTGATGGTGGGTGACGACTACAAGACCTCGCTGAAGACGAGGCTTCTGCTTCAGGGATATTACGAGTTTAATCCCATGGTTCGCCTTACGGCAATAGGGCAGATGTATTCAACGAGAGGTACCATGAAGCCTGCATTCACCCTTGCTTACAGCGGCGAGTTCTTCGATTTCTTGAATGCCTCGTTGAGTTACACCCTTTCGGAATATACAGGAACAGCTCTTGGAGTAGGCTTAGGAATACATGCGGGACCGGTAAACTGTTATTTTGTTGCTGATAACATCCTCGCACTGACTAAGATTAACGCTTCTCCACTGGAATTTGCCACGGCTTATCAGACGTCGGCCATACGTTTCGGCATAGCTTTTACAATCGGAAAATATCAAAGACTCAGCGACAGGGTTACCTCGGAAGAAAGTGTAGAGCAAGAGAATTAATACACCAAGGTATGATGAAAAGAAAAAGGCAGCCTGAAAAGCTGCCTTTCTTGTTGTGTCTCATTGGATTATCCTTTATAAAAAGGTAACTTCACCACCACGGCAGGGATGAGTTTCTCTCTCACCTTGATGAAAATCTCGCTGCCGACCTTTGAGAAGTCTTTCTTCACATAGCCCATGCCGATAGCTTTCTTCACCGATGGAGCCATGGTGCCCGATGTCACCTCGCCGATGTGGTTGCCTTCAGCGTCGCAAATCTCATATTCATGACGTGCTATACCTTTTCCTGTGATTTCAAATGCCACGAGTTTGCGTGTCACGCCTTCGGCTTTCTGTTTCTCGTTATAGGCACGGTCGATGAAGTCGTTGCCATCTACGAATTTGGTAATCCAGCCGAGGCCGGCCTCGATAGGAGAGGTGGTGTCGCAGATGTCGTTGCCATAGAGGCAGAAGCCCATCTCGAGACGCAGGGTGTCGCGCGCACCCAGGCCTATAGGCTTGATGCCGAACTCCTTGCCGGCTTCGAGTACCTGCTTGTAAACGTTCACCGCCTCAGCGTTAGGGATGTAAATCTCGCATCCGCCGGCACCAGTGTAACCTGTTGTCGAGAAGATGATGTCTTTCACGCCGGCGAACTCTATTATTTTAAATGTGTAATATTCCATGTCTTCCACCGAAGCCTTTGTGAGTTTCTGCATCGCCTTGAGAGCGAGCGGGCCTTGCACCGCGAGCTGCGACCATTGGTTGCTCTCGTTGATGAAGTCAACGCCAAGCTTCATGCCCATTTCTTCAGCCACTTTCGACATCCAAGCCCAGTCTTTATCGATATTGGCTGCATTGGGAACCATGAAATATTCATCGGCAGAGATGCGGTAAACAAGCATATCGTCAACGATGCCGCCCTTGCCGTTAGGGAGGCAGGTGTATTGTACCTTGCCGTCAACCAGTGCCGCCACGTCGTTGGAGGTGCAGCGCTGTACCAATGCGAATGCCTTGGGACCTTTGGCGCGGAACTCGCCCATGTGAGAGACGTCGAAAACGCCGACGCCCTTACGTACCGTCTCGTGTTCAACGTTCACGCCTTCAAACTGTACAGGCATGTCGAAACCTGCAAAAGGAACCATCTTGGCACCCATCTCATAGTGCATTGCATTCAATGCGGTCTTTTTCAATTCTATGTTTTCCATATTAAATTATTTTAAGATAAAAATCATTCCGTTTTAAACCGCAAAAATACAAAATTATTCATTAAAAAAAAGTAAAAAATAAAAAAACTAATGGCTAATGGCTAATAGCTAATGGCTTTTTGTTATCTTTGCATTAAATTTTGATAAAGATGAAAAACCTTAAAAAATATATAATCCTATTGATAATCATGATGATGGCTGCTCCGAAAATCTTCGCTGCCTACATTTTGGTGCCGATGGACGAGACCCAGACCAACCATTTGAAGGCGTACGGTGTGGCATATTGGGTGCTTGAGCGCGAGGTGGAGATAAGCTGGCTTCTTAATTATAAAGGCGGGAGCTATCTGATTCCATATCATGAGATGTTTGAGCGCGAGTGCAAGCTGCGCAACGTCTCATATCAGGTGATTGCCGATGTGCAGGCCGACGGCATCTTGGCTGAGATAGCCGACCCGGGTGTGAATATGGACGAGATGAAGCTCCAGAAAGTGCCGCGTTTGGCCGTTTATGCCTCGAAAAACATTCTCCCTTGGGACGATGCGGTGACTCTCGTGCTGACATACGCCGAGATTCCATACGATGTGATATATGACGACGAGGTACTTGACGGCGTGCTGCCTTCCTACGACTGGCTGCACATGCACCATGAAGATTTCACGGGACAGTATGGTAAGTTCTGGGCGCGTTACCGCAACTATCCGTGGTATCAGGAAGATGTGCGCCGACAGGAAGAGACGGCTAAAAGACACGGCTTCTCTAAGGTGTCGCAGCTGAAACTCGCCGTGGCGAAGAAGATACGCGACTTTGTGGCGGGTGGCGGCTACCTCTTTGCCATGTGTTCTGCTCCCGACAGCTTCGACATAGCACTCGCTGCCGAAGGTCTCGATATATGCGACGTGATGTTCGATGGTGACGCTATACGTGCCGGCGACCCGCAACGGTTGAATTATGACAACTGTCTGGCATTCAGCGACTTCACCGTCTCGACGAACCCTCAGGAATATGAAGTGTCGGACATCGACGTGACGCTAAGACGACCGAAATCGGTTACCGAAAGTAACGATTTCTTCCTGCTCTTCGACTTCTCGGCGAAATGGGACCCCGTGCCCACCATGCTCACGCAATGTCATGAGAAACTGATAAGAGGATTCATGGGACAGACCACCGCCTTCGACAAGAAGTTCGTGAAACCCACAGTGGTCGTACTCGGCGACAACGCCGCATTGGAGGAAGACCGTTATATCCACGGTGACTACGGTAACGGTTTCTGGACCTTCCTCGGCGGCCATGACCCCGAAGACTACCAGCACTTGGTTGGCGACCCGCCGACAGAACTCGACATGCACCCCAACTCGCCAGGATACCGCCTTATATTAAATAATGTGTTGTTCCCCGCGGCGAAGAAGAAAAAACAAAAAACGTGATTTAGCCATTAGCTGTTAGCCATTAGCCATTAGCGGGTAGATTTTTTAATTATTTATGACGTTGTATAAAATTTTTTGTTATTTTTGCGACTTGAAAAATAAATTAGTACTAATATGGGAAGAGCATTTGAATACCGCAAGGCGGCTAAGATGAAAAGATGGGGGCACATGTCGAGAGTGTTTCCGAAACTTGGGAAAATTATAACTATCGCAGCAAAAGAAGGCGGTCCCGACCCTGACATGAATCCCAAACTTCGTCAGGCCATCCTCAACGCCAAAGCGGAAAACATGCCGAAAGATAATATCGACGCCGCCATCAAGCGTGCCACCGACAAGAGCACTGCCGACATGGTGGAAATCGTTTATGAAGGCAAAGGTCCTCACGGCGTCCTCTGCGTGGTTGAGTGCGCCACCGACAACACCACACGTACTGTCGCCAACGTGCGCTCTTACTTCAACAAGGTCGGCGGCGAGCTTCTCAAGACAGGCCAGCTTGAATATATGTTCACACGCAAGGCTGTGTTCCAGATAGAGATACCGGCAGGAATGAGCAAGGACGACCTCGAACTGGAGCTTATCGACGCAGGTCTCGAAGAGATAGAGGAGACAGAAGACGGCACCTTCGCCTACAGCGACTGGACATCATACGGCACCATGCACGAGGCTCTCGAGAAAATGAAAGTCAACATTGTGAAAGCCAACCTGCAACGGTTTGCCAACAATCCCGTGGCATTCAGCGACGAGCAGATGGATGGCATCATGAACTTCCTCGACAAGGTGGAGGACGACGAAGACGTGCAGGCTGTCTATACCAATATGGAATAATAAGTAAGTATTGATAAATTTTTTCATAAATAAGTATTTTTACTTATAGTCATTTTCGTAATTTTTCATAATTTTGTGTGATTTTTAACGTGAAATTATGAAAATGCGAGAAGTTTTTCTGTCGTTTGTTATCGTCTGTTTCTCCCTTGGTCTTAAAGCGCAGGACGCGGACAGTCTGAGAGCCAAGATTTTACAGTGTTTCGACGAGAGTCGTTTCGTCGAGGTGATAGAATACACCAAGCAGGCTTTGCCTCTTTACGAGGAGGCGGGCGACCTGTATAATGTGGCGGGGTGCTATAACACCATCGCCGGTGCCTGCATGCGCCTCGGGCAATATGACGAAGCCATACGCAACTACAACATCTGCACCGAGATAATGGATGAAATCGGAGGCGAGATGGCAGCCGTCAACAAACGCTACATCATGAATAACATAGCCTCTATCTATTACGACATGGAGGAATACGACCGGTCGGAGGAGTTGTATTGGAAATGTATCGAGATGCTTGGTGAAACCGGCACTGACACGGTGGCCAACCTCAACCTCGCTACATATTACCAGAATCTCTCGGGCGTGCGGCTGATGCAGTTCGGACAGATGGCTGACGACGACCCGCGGCGCGACGTCACACTCGCCGAGACCATAGACTATGCCGAACAAGCCCTGTCGCTGTCGAAACGCTACAACGACTGGCAGGAGAAAATCATAAACAGACGCATCGCGCTGTCGAAAGCCTACCATGCGGCCGGCCGTCTCGACGAAGCCGACGCCGAGCTTGACACAGCCCTTGTGGCCGCCCGGCAAGTGAAAGAACTGTATTATGAGACAGCCATCGTCATGCTCAACGGCCAATACGCCTTCGACCGTGGCGACACCAAAGCCGCCGAGCAACACTACCTCGAAGCCATGGATATGGCGAAGGAAAATCATTACAACCAATTCTATCTGGAGTGTCTGCAAGGAGCTTATCTTGCCACAAAGTACTCACATCCGGAGCGTTCCGTTGGTTATCTTGAGAAAAGCATTAAGATGAAAGACTCTATCTATAACGAAGACCAGCAAGCTTTGATACGTGACTACCAAGTGCGTTACCAAATGGCGGAAAAGGAGCATGAGCTGCAGTTGCAGGAAGAGAAAAACCGTCAAAACCTCCGTTTGCTCGTCATGGCACTGATTGTGGTTGTGCTGATGCTCGTCTCGGTGGTGGTGTTGGCGCGCAATGCCATCCAACGCAAGAGACGCAATGACATGCTGACCCGTCTCAACAACACCAAGGACTATCTGTTTTCGGTAGTAACGCACGACGTCAAGGCACCAGTAACATCGCAGGAGAAAATTCTCGATATCGTCTGCAATCGATTCAACGACATTCCGCTCGAATATCTGAAAGAATACTTGATAGTGCTCAGGTCGTCAACCAAGGAACTGAAAGTCAAAATAATTAACGTCATCAATTGGATCAAGGGTATGATTGGCGACAACAAGAGCCAAGCCGAGCCTTTCAACCTGAGTGAAATGGCCGACAAGGTCATACGGAGCCAAGCTTTCGAAATCGGGTTGAAGTCGCTGAGGGTCACCAACGCCATCCCCAAGTACTGGATGGGCGATGACGACCCGCAAATTGTGGAGATGGTGTTGCAGAACATCCTCTCCAACGCGGTGAAATACTCTTTCAACAATGGTGACATCAGCATAGAGGCTGAGGACGTCGGCAGCCATTATCGCATCAAGGTCATCGATCACGGCAAAGGCATCAGCAAGGACAAGTTAGACAAACTGATGAAGATGTTGACTTCGTCGGCCGAAGGTACCGACGGCGAATTGGGCACAGGCATCGGGCTGTTCGTCAGCAGGCAGATGATAGAACGCAGCGGTGGAACCATAGAAATAGAAAGCGAAGAAGGCGAGGGGACCACGGTGACCGTCAGCATAAGGAAAGGAGTGCAATGATGGGACGGCAACCTATAAGAATACTTTTGGTGGAAGACCATCCGCTTTATCGCGTGGGCATCCGCTTGTCGCTTAACTATTCGGACATGAGCGGCGTTGTTGTGGGTGAGACTGAAGACGTGAAGTCAACCAAGGCATTTCTTGAACAACACGGCAGTGAGGTGGATCTCATCCTGCTCGACTATTTCCTTCCGGACGGGAATGGCATCGATGTGATACATCATGCTCGTATTTTCAGTCCAAATGCCAAAATAGTACTGCTTTCAGGCGAGAGCCAGAATCCTGAAGTCGTTGTGCGCACAAGGCATCTTGTGGACGGGTATCTGGGCAAGGACGTGGACTCGGAGACACTGAAAGCCAAACTCATCGACATGTTCGGCGACAATTGCTACGACGAAGAGAAACAATACCGCATAAGCGTAAAAACCGAGCTTTCGGCACGCGAAATAGAAATCATACAACTGTGCGCCAACGGATTGTCGGCCCAACAAATAGCCGACCGTCTCGGTCTGAGCCGCCGCACCGTGGAAGTGCACAAAAGCCATATCTTCGAGAAATTAGACATAAAAACCACCGCAAATTTAGTGAAATACGCCTACGACGCCGGTTTGGTGAAATGATAATCCCAATAAAATTTTTTTTGATGTTTTAAGTAAATTTACTTAAAACAGGCTCTGAAAATTCCTATATTTTTGTATCGGACTCGTCCGACATTTGTCCGTGTCATCAACAGGCAATGACGAAGTAAGTATGAAAATATAAAATTATTTATTAATTAACTATTCATTAAAATTATGATTAACAGAACTTTACAAAAAAAAGGAGGGAAGTCTTCCACGAGAGGGAAAACGTCCCCAATGGTAAGGCTGTTTGCCTTGCTGATGCTTTTGTTGACCTTTACAGGCACGATGAAAGCAGGCGTGGATATTGAGGTGGGTACTAAACAAAGTACGGGCCAGTATTATATCCCGACATACACGTATTATCATAAATCGCTGACGCAACAGATTTACACTCCTGCAGAAATCGGTACTGCCGGAACTATCAATGCGGTGAGTTTTTATGTGTATTCTAATGTCAGCAGTGGCAATGGCCTGCAAAGACTCATCTCGGTTTATATGGCCAATACCTCCAAAAACTATTTTTCAAGTAGTACTGATTTCGTGACATTAGACCCGACTGAAAACTTGGTTTTTACCGAGAAAACAGTCACATTCACCTCAGGTAGTTTGGTGACACTGACATTGGACACCCCATTTGAATACGATGGCACCAGCAATTTGCTCATTTGTGTGACAGATAATTCTACAAATTGGTGCTCGTCTTCGTATTATGCCATGAAGACATACACTTACAATGATCCGAATAATTCTTATCGTACCATTCGTGAATTTAGAGACGACAATAGTTTCGATGTTGCCAATCCTTATGACGAGTTATCTGCAAATCGAAGTAATACCACATACAAAAATTACATAATATTGAATATGGACATGGGGCCGGCAGAAATAGTTGCTGATGTTGATGTTATGGAATTGGGAGAGCGTCCGAATAGTGCTTATATGAGGCCAGGAACATTTACGCTTACAAATGTTGGCTTCAAGGAAGGCACAATCACCGGAATTGAGTCGGACAACGAGTATTTCACAATAAACGCGGAGTTTCCAATTTATTTGGCACCTAATGCATCAGTTGATATTGAAGTGTCAACGGGTGCTGCCGATGCAGGTGAGGTGGCAGGTACTTTCACTGTCTCGTACTTCGACGGCTCGGAAGACCAGACACTTGAGATTGGGGTGACAGCCACGGCATACGACCCTGTCGCGGGTGACGTTTGGGAGAACCCGATAGACCTTGGCACGTTGGATGTGCCAAGTCAACTGTTTTACAATTTAGGTACTGATTACACAGGCGAAGACTTCCCTTACCATAACATTTACCTGCTTCCGGATGAGAGTGGTGATTGGCAAGATTACATGAAAGATGTGGTTTTCAAATTCACTGTTGAAGAGGACTTTGTTTTGGATTGTCATGAATACAACGGTGTTCGCATGATGGCTGTTTACGATGAGACTTTTGGCGGTTCGGATCACCCTGATATCGAAAATTATCTATATAATGATGAAGATAACGTAAACCAGTATATGATGGCGGGCACATATTATCTTGTATGCGACAACAGTGACGACGTGAGCAGATACACAAATATTTTTATCAACACTGTGCCAGCTCCAGAAATATCATATATCGTTGATCCGTGGGAAGGCAAGGCAGGTGTTGACAACGGCGACGTGATGTCATTCAATTTCGGCAACTATACCAAGGAAATGCAGGTGTATGTCGGAACACAATATCCGCCTGTTACCTTGTTGCAGGACTGGACTTCCGATCTCACTGCTCCTGTTGAACTAACTGGTCTTAACCACAACACAGTGTATTTCGCACGACTGAAGACGAGAAACGACAGCGGTGAGACATGGGGGAATGTGGTTCCTTTCACTACAGTTCTCGACCCTGTTGATGATTTTGCAGCCGAAAACACTGAGATATGGATTGGTGATACAGCAGTGTTCACCTGGGCTACAAACAGAGCTTTCTTGGGCTACAACTTCTATCAGGATGGCGTGAAACTCAACGACGAGTTGCTGACAATAGGAACATATACCGTTGAAAATCTTGATTATAACCCATATACCGGCTACACATTCAACGTGACAGCGGTTTATGAGGCCGGTGAATCGGCTTATTCAAACAACGTGGTGGTTAGAGTTGGAGGCTATGCGACCATACAAGGACATGTGTATGAACAGGACGGCACTACACCTATTAATAATATAGAGGTTGCAATGGCAGCTTACGACGAGTTTGGAAACACAACCTCATATATTTTCACAACAGACGAAAACGGTGAGTATTCAGGCACTTTCAAAGCCGGTCACAGTTTCGTGATTTCAATAAACGATGAGCGTTATCAGCCCGCTGAACAGGTTATTTACGGCAGCTTAGGTAATTTAGGAGAGATGACAGATATTGACTTCATCCTTGACGAGGTGTTTTTACCTGTGGCTTCTGTTACAGCCGTGGAGGAAGATGAGAACGTGAAAGTAAGCTGGACAAGCGAGACACGCGAGTTGCACAATTATCGTGTGTATCGTACTCTGGAAAGCAACAACGGACCTTATACATTAGATAACACTGATGTGATTGGCACTCCGACAGAGACTACAATACTCGACGAGACATGGTCGGAAGTGGCTTCAGGCTTGTATAAATATGGTGTGAGTTGCGTGTATGAAGGCAACCGTGGCGGCGAGACAGTGCCTACGACTCTTTCAGAAGGCTTCGACGACGGGCTCCCGGAGGGCTGGACAGTGCTTGACGCCGATGGCGACGGACGTTGCTGGATGCTCGGCAGCGAAGTGGGTCTCGGTTACGGCAAAGGCCATAACGGCTCGCACGATATGATGATTTCACAGAGCTATGCAAACGGCGCTACGGTATATAACAAGAATAACTATCTTATCACACCTAAGGTGAAGTTCACCGAAGCGTCAGAATTCTCATTCTGGGCTTGCGCACAGGATGCTGACTATCCTACGGAGACATTCGGCGTGTATGTGTCAACGACGTACAACACCTATGCCAGCGCGTTTGTAGATGTTAATAGCTGGACGATGACGGCAAAAGGACAGGGCGAGTGGTACCAATATACAGTGAATCTTGGAAATTACGCAGGAAATGAAGGTTATGTGGCTATCTGCCATTATGGCACCAATTCCTATGGATTCTACCTCGATATCGACGACGTGGAACTCAGCAACCCGACAGTTCACGTCGAACGTGAGTCGGAGATAGTGTGGTCGAACCCCGTGGGCAAGGATATGTTTATCGAAAACGGCGTGAGCGTGAGAATTGACCTTGACAGTGGCGAAAACCCTGTCGGTGCCACCATCTCTTTCGTGAACAACAACGAATATGAGCAGGAACATTATCCTATTGCCGATGTGACACTCACCGACGACGACATCGTTTATGATGAATCGACGGAGACCTATTATGGCTACTACACCTACGAAAGCTTCCGCATGGGACAGTATAGCGTCACACTCACAAGAGACCACTACAATGACGCGGTTTACAACAATGTCAGCGTTATGGGAGAGACTGAACTCCCCTACACCTTGCATGAGATACCTGTCGGCGCCACCATGTTTGCTGTTTCGCCTACAGGATGGGCGACATGGGAAGGCGTGGAAGGAGACGACCGCTCTTTTGTGCAATATCGTATCTCTGTGAATGGTACTAATAGCTATACCACTGACACCTTTATGCAGATACCCGTTAGCACCCTTACGGAAGGCAATACATATACATGCTATCTGTATTCATTATATTCAAGCAACAGCTACTCATATACTTCCACGACATTCAGATACAAGTCATGTGGTAATTATGATGGTGTTGACAATATGAAACTGACATCGGCTGAAGACGGCAACACCATTACCTGGAGTTATCCTGAATCCGAAACCGTGGTCGAGGAGTTGAATTATGACAGTGGAAGTGGTACTATCAACAGTTATGACTATAGTTATTTTGCCGTCAAATTCCCAGCAGGCTCAATTCAGAGTGACCATATAACAAAAGTTTCCAAGTATGTGTCTGGCAATAACATTAATAAAGTCAAAATCTTTGTTTACAATGGAGGACAAAACAGTCCTGAAGACCTGATTTATGCCTCTGATACTGTGACGATGTATAATACATATAGTTTTGAGGATTATGTGTTTGATGAGCCGCTTGCGATAGACAACACACAAAATCTGTGGATTGTATATCAAAAGATTTCAGGATATACCTATCAGATGCCGACAAGACCTAACACAAACAGTGGCAACAACTATGTTTCATCCAATGGTATAGACTGGACTAAATTCACATATAGTTATAACATTATGATTCGTGTTTATTATCCACTCGTGCTTGAGGCGCAGGGCGTCGCCATTTTCCGTGACGGTGATTTTTATGACTTCACAGATGATTCAGCATATACCGATGAGGGTGTGAACGATGCTCATTCATACGCTGTGCGCGTTGTTTATCCCGGCAATCTCATGAGTTGCGAGACGGAGGCCTCATACGGTGACCAAGACTCACAACTTGTTGAAGGCTGGAACTGGTGGTCAACATACATCGAGCAGGAAAACTACGACGGATTGGGTATTCTTGAGACAGTCTTAGGCACCAACGGCTTGATAATCAAGTCGCAAGACGGCTCGGTAAGCTATGACGAGGAGAGTGGCGAATGGAGCGGCTCGCTCACAAGCATCAACAACGAGGCGATGTACAAGATTAAGATGAGTGCTCCCGCTCTTGTGACAATGTATGGCGTCAACGCTGAACTGGACGACCATCCGATAACTCTGTACAACGGCTGGACGTATTTCGGATACCTCTTAAGGCTCAATGTCAACCTCAACGTTGCCTTGGAAGGACTTGAGGCAACAGACGGCGATATGATTAAGTCGCAAGACGGCTTTGCCATCTACGATGCCGAGATCGGCGAGTGGTTCGGCTCACTCAGCTACTTCGAGCCTACAAAAGGCTATATGTACAAGTCATTGAATGAGGACGAGGTGACATTCACCTACACTAACGGCAGAAGCGAACAGCTCGGCGAGAACCTCACATCGGGGAACAACCACTGGGCTGCCGACATGCACAAATACGCCAACAACATGAATATCATGGCGGGTGTTGAGCTTGACGATGAAGATGTGGTGGGTGACTACGAACTTGCGGCATTCGCCAACGGCGAATGCCGCGGCAGCGTGAAGCTGATTTACGTCCCTGCAATGAACCGTTACGTGGCATTCCTCACAGTGGCAGGCGACGAAGCGATTGCACTCACCTTCGCGCTCTATAATGTAGAGACGGAGGAAGAGATTCTCGAAAGCAACACAACGGCAATGTTCAACGCCAACACAATGTTGGGCGAGAAGGACAACCCGTTCGTGATCAGTTTCAGAGGCACAACAAACGTCAGCGAATACAGCAGCTCGATGACGGTATATCCTAACCCGGTGAAAAAGGGCGACAACGTCAGCGTCATTATGGCAGAAGAAACAACATCTATGCAGGTGGAAGTGCTAAACGCCCTCGGAGAGGTTGTTTCAGTAGAGACATTCGGACAATCACAGGCTCAAGTCAAGATGCCTGACATGCCAGGCGTTTACATGGTTAGAATCATGACAAACGGTAACACTCATTTCCGCAAAGTGGTTGTGGAATAAACGATTGATGATTTTTGAGAATTATTAAAAAAAATGTAATATGAATAAGATTAAATTATTGTTAATGCTTTTGCTTGTGAGCGTTTTTACGGCACAGGCTCAGGTTACTCCGGAAACACTTACCGTCAACGACGGTACTGTGACAGATTACAGAATTCCTGTTTTCAGTTACTATACCGGCTATGGAAGCTATTATTCCCAAGTGACAAGCCAGTTTGTCATTCCGGATTATGACATTACTGATTTGGTGGATCAACCTATCAACAAACTGACATTTTATCTCAGTCAGAAAGCTACCCTTTCGACGGGAGCAACCTATCAGGTTTATCTGAAAATTGTTGATAATGAAAGTCTAACCACAATTGAAAGTGTGTCGGATGCCACAGTGGTTTACAGTGGTCCGCTCGACGCCACTCAAGATGAGATGGTTATCGAGTTTGACCGTCCATACGAATATCAGGGAGGACATCTTCTTATTGGTATAGGTACCACACAAATGGGCTCGAACCGTTTTTACAGCTATTTTTATGGTGTTGACAAACGTAACGCTGCAAGATGCAGCTACACTTATCTTTCTTCGGGCTCCTCTTACAATTATGTTGTCAACTTCCTTCCTAAGACAACATTCTCATACGGTGAGGATTCGGGATATCGTACCGTTTCAGCCAATGTAATCCCCGAAGAAGGCGGCACTGTGACAGGTGACGGCATATATCGTCAGGGGCGTCAATGCACATTGACAGCCATACCTGCCGAAGGCTACAGCTTCGAGAAATGGACGATGGTCAGTGGCGAGAATGAAATTGATGTGACAACAAATCCATCATTCAATATGTATGTGACGGACGATATGACATACAACGCCTACTTCACCATCAATACCTATAATATTGAGGCATACGCCAATCCTGAGGAGGCGGGCACTGTGGAAGGCACCGGCGAATACAACTATAGCGAGACATGCACACTCACGGCAACAGTCAACCCCGACAGCGAATATCATTTCGCGTACTGGACGAAAAACGGCATTATCGAATCAACAGACGCTACATACACCTTCGAGGTTTACGACGACGCCATTTATTATGCCAACTTCGCTATCAACGAGTATGAAATCACGGCTACAGTCAATAATGAAGAAGCAGGTTATGTTACAGGTACAGGCACTTACGCATACGGTGTGGAATGCACCCTGACGGCTATAACCAATTACGGCTATGAATTCGTGAACTGGACCCTCGACGGAGAAGAAGTTTCAACAGAAACGTCAATAAGTTTCGAGGTGCAAAACAATGCTGAATATGTAGCCAACTTTAACACCTTGTTAGTCGAATCCGATGAATTGACGATTAATGATGGAGATTATTATTTGGATTATGGCTATAGTCCTATGTATGTATATTATTTCGACGCATACACAAGAAGCCAGTATATCATTTTGGCTGATGAGTTGGCCGACATGGGGCCTGTCGGGATTACAAGCCTGACGTATTACTTCGACCCATCTGCTTCTACCGAGAACAACATCAGCTATCCTTGGACAACCGATGTTGATGTTGAAGTGTATCTCACAGAGACAACTAACGAATCTTTCAGCGGTTATTTTGACAAAACAAGTGCCACTGTCGTGTACTCGGGTTCTGTTGAGTACAAGGCCAACGGCGAGGTGACCATTAATTTCACCACTCCTTACACATATAATGGAGGCAATCTGGTGGTTGGCATGGACAACCTGTCAAAAGGCACATACAATAGGGTTCGTTTCTATGGTGTAAACACAGGAAATTATGTCTATGGGCACAATTACAACTATATAAATAGTGTTACACCAAGCTACGGATATGAATTCAGTCCTAAGACCACGTTCACATATAACGTGGTGGTGCCGGAAGAGAGCGATGTGGCGATGACACCGGAGGAAATCGACTTTGGCCGTCGCGCCAACGGTGCGTGGAGCGAAAATAACTACACGTATGCAGTGACAGTTGCAAACACCGGCAAATCGGCCACAATAATCGACATTGCCGTCACCAACCCGTATTTTGAGATTGACCTCGGCGACGTTGAGCTGCCTTACACATTGAAATACAACAAGTCGGTTAGCTTCTCAGTGGCGGCGGCAGGCTCGGCGGACGGCGAAGTGGAGGCTTCATTAGTGCTTACCTACAATGACGGAGAGACAGTGGAGACGACCTTGTCGGCTATAGCCTACACCCCGGTGGAAGGCGACGTGTGGGAGACCGCCATCGTTGCTGAGTTCAACGAGGACGGCACATACGACAATCAACTGTCAGTTGAAGACCTTAACGCTAATTACATCATTCCGACAATGTACGAAAACACTGTTGACGCTGTCTATAAAGTGACATTCGACCAGGAAGTGCTGTTGTCGGCAGGCACTACAGGCAACAACGCCCAGACATATATTTATGATGAGAACTTCAACGAAGTGGGCGGCCCGTCGTGGTATAACACCTATAACTATAATGGACCTGTATATGCCAACAATCGTGGCAACCGCGACAACAACAACTTCATCAACGAGACATTCGACGGGGAGGAGCTTCCCGAAGGATGGAGCGTCGAACAATCGGGCATGAACACATGGACGGTGAACACCGATAACCACTACGCCTCATGCTCGCATAACATCAACGCCGGTCAAACATTGCAGGGTCTGACGTGGCTCGTGACACCGACGATTGATATTAGTGCTGAGACCAATGTTCTGCTCAAGTTCAAATACATGAACAAACAATGGGATAACGACATCGACGGAATGATAGTAAGCTACCGTAACGACAACGGGGAATGGCATCAGCTGATGGCTACTACAGAAGCCCATGAAACATGGACAGATGTGGAGATTTCACTTGATAGTGACGATGTGGTGTACGGTCAGGAATTTCAGATAGGTTTCGCCATGAACGATAACTTCGGCTACGGTCTCGCTATCGACGACGTCTTACTGATGGGCTACCGTTTGCCGGAATATCAAATCGTGAATAATTATATCCCAGCCGGCACATATTACGTGTTGGTATCCTCATCTGATGAGGACTTCCAGCAGGTGAATATGCAGATTGACGATGTCATGGTACCGGAAATGTCGTATGTTACCTATCCTAATGAATCTGAAAACGTGGCTATCGACGCTTACTTGAGTTATAATCTCGGATGGTTTACAGAAGAGATGCAGGTGCTCATCGGCGTGACAAATCCTCCAACTGATGTGCTCCTCGACTGGACCGCTCAGCTTGTGCCACAGATTCAGTTCCAAAACCTTGAATATAACAAAAAATATTATGTGCAGGTGAACGGACGCAACGTCGGCGGCACTACAGAAGGCGCAATCACATATTTTACAACTATTCAAGCGCCTGTGGAGAACTTCCTCGTTGACAAGACAGAGGTTTATTATGGAACACAAGACATACTGACATTTACATGGGATGCCGCTGACGACGCCCTCGGATATAATTTGTATTATGGCTATTATAATGATTATAGTTACGAATGGTACGGCCCTTTGAATGACGAGGTTGTCACTGGCACGGAGTTCGCTATGCCTGTTGACGATGTGTTGTGGTACGATAATGAAAATCCATTCATGTTTGCCGTGAAGGCTGTTTACAAATACGGCGTTTCGGATTACTCGGATGTGCAGTTTGTCAACGTCTCAGGCTTCGGATACATCAACGGTTATGTTTACGAGCAGGACGGTGTGACGCCGATAGAGGGCGTGACCATCACCATGACAGGTGTTGACGAATTTGGCGTTGAACGCAGCTATGAGTTCACTACCGACGAAAACGGCTACTACACCTACGACACAGATACTTATGGAGTGTATGTCGGTACATACACTGTGGAGGCCACTATCGACGGCTACCAGAGTGATTCACAAGATGATGTTACCGTCGCGTACAATACTTGGGCAGAAGCCATATTCACCCTCACGGAGAGCTACACAGCCCCTCAGAACGTTGTGGCGGTTGAAGATGACGAAACGGCTGTCATCACTTGGGAATACCAAGGCAACCGCTCGCTGCAGTCGTTCAACATCTACCGTACCAACGCCTACAATTTCGGACCTTACGAGACCGGAAACACTGAAATAATAGCACAAGGCGTAACCGGATTGTCATATATCGACGAGACATGGGCGGAACTGCAACAAGGCGAAGGATCCTACAAATACGGCGTTAGCGCGGTGTATGAAGGCAACGCGGCACAGCCGACACAGAACCGCGGCAACAGAGAACTCACAACATTATTGAGTGAGAGCTTCGACAACTCAGGCTTACCGGCAGGATGGCAGGTGATGGGACTTGGTACAACAAACTGGTCTGTTTCCTCATCAAGTAATGCCGGAGGCACGGCAAATGAGTTAAGGCTTAATTGGAATCCACAATTTACTGGTGTATCACGAATGGTTATGCCGGCTGTCGATCTGACCGGCGCGGAAAACGTGGTGGTGTCATTCAAACGCTCCCTCAACAACTATGCAAATGGTCATTATCTTGGTGTAGCAACATCTTCCGATGGCGGCACCACATGGAATATAGCATGGCAACAATATTTCTCTGCTTCGCAAAGTGCTGCGCAGATGACGGTACCTATTAATACTTCGGATGTAGGTAATGACAACGTGTTGATCTGTATCTTCTTTAGTGGTTCCAGTTATAATATTAACTATTGGTATTTTGATGATATTCTTATCACTGCGGAAATTGCCATATCGGAACCGGTGCAAAGCGTCAACGAGTCAGAAATCGTCTGGTCGGAGCCGCTCGACATCAACATGGAGATAGAAAACGGTGTTGACATCACCGTCACGCTCAACAACGGCGAGAGTCCGGAGGGAGTGCAGGTCGTGCTTACCAATAACGACAGTGGCGAGGTAATCGAAGTGGAACTCGACGAGACTGGAACCTATGCCTGGGAAACATTCCGCAAAGGCGACTACAACGTGAGCGTTACCTTTAACGACGACTACAGCACAGTGGCCGAGGAAGAAGTGAGCATCTGGGGTGAGACACATTTGGAATACACCCTGAATTACTTGGTTCCTATGACGACCACAGCCGTGGCTTATCCTGAAGATTATGGCTCTGCTAAGGTTTACAATGGTGGGGAAGCATTCGACTCGTACGATTACTTGTACGGAGACGAAGGAAATGTTTACGCAGTGCCGTATAGCGGCAAGGAATTCCTGTTCTGGATGAATAGCGATACCCTTGTCTCAACGGAAGCTAATTATTACTACACTGTAACGGTTCCTGGCGACTATGTGGCTTACTTCAGAACTGCCGGCAACCACTATGTGGTGGATAATCCTCAACAATATGCCGACAATATGTCGTTTATCGGCATCATTCAGATAGAAGGAGAGACGCAAAACGACTTTGAGCTCGAGGTTGGTGCTTTCGCCGGCAACGAATGCCGTGGCAGCGGTCGTCTCAATTACTATGAGCAGGTTGGTGGCTACCTGATGTTCCTCACAGTATATGGCGAGGAAGAGGGCGAAAACATCAAGTTCCGTCTCTACAGCCACGCCACGGGAGAGGAGTACGACTTGAGATGCGCCACATCAGAGGCGTTCGCCGCCGACGCGGTGTTTGGCTCCCTGACAGCCCCGTATGTGTTTAACTTCGTGGACACTGTGGTGCAGAATGTCGTGTTTGCGGAAGGCTGGAACTGGATGTCAACATATATCGAGCAGGACGAGAACGACGGACTCGCAGCACTCGAGGCAGGTCTCGGCACCAACGGCGTGAGCATAGTCTCACAGTCGAACGGCTTTGTGACATACGACGAGGAATACGACGAGTGGAGCGGTAACCTTACAGCTCTCAACAACGAAGAGATGTTCAAGGTGAATACCTCGGCAGATGTTGAGTTTGAGATGGAAGGCTATCAGGCCGATGTCAACGACCATGTGATTACCCTTTATAATGGCTGGACGTACCTCGGATTCATCTCTATGGAGCCTATGTCGATTGAAGAGGCGTTTGCTGGCTTCACTCCAACCGATGGCGATATGGTCAAGGCACAGGAAGGCTTCGCCACATACGATGCCGAGGCAGAGGAGTGGAGCGGCTCTCTCAACACCTTGAACGTAGGTCTCGGATTCATGTACAAGTCAAATAATGAAGATGACGTTACATTCACATATCCTACCTTGCAGAGAGGTGAGACACAAGAAAACGTGGTGTCGGAGCACTGGACAGCCAACGTGCATGCCTATCCGAACAATATGACAGTGATTGCGGTGGTTGAGCTCAACGATGAGGAGCTTGCCGGAGGCGATTACGAACTCGCGGCATTTGCCAACGGTGAGGTGTGCGGTAGCGTGAAACTCGTCAACGCAGGCACCAACGGTCGTTACTACGCGTTCCTGACAGTGGCAGGCAACGACGCGGTGGAACTCAACTTTGCTCTCTACGATGCCCTGACAGGCGAGGAGATGTTCGATGGCGAGACGCGCCTCAGCTACAGCAACGACGCCATGGTGGGTAGCACAAGCGAGCCGTTCTTGGTAAGCTTCAGAGGCACCACGAACATCGACGAGCTGAACAGCAACATCGCAATGTATCCTAACCCTGCCGAAAAGGGCGGTTATGTAAGAATGATTGTAACAAGCGAGACTAACTACGCTCAGGTTGAAATCGTCAACTCACTCGGACAGGTGGTCTCGGTACAGTCAACAACACAGATGCCGGCAAACATCCGGGTTCCGGAAGAGGCTGGCGTTTACACAGTGAAAGTTATCACTGAAGGCAAGAATATTAAATGTCAGAAACTCATTGTTGAATAATTATTAATGGTGAATGCAGGGATGCACACTGTGCGTCCTTGCACTAACCTGACGATGTTTAACAACAAATTAGAAATTAAATAAAAAAAAGAATAAAATGAAAAAGTTATTTTTAATCGCGTTGATGGCATTTTCAATGATTGCTAATGCCCAAAATCTTCATTGGACATACAACAGCCACACGCAGTACAACATGACCATCACAGGTGAGATGTATCTGAATGGTGTTTCGATGAAGACCAATACAGATGCCCAATATCTCGAAATCGGCATTTTCGCCGGTGATGAATGTAGAGGAGCCTATCTCCCGACTCTCAACCCTGCCTCATACTATCAGGGATATGCATACCTCATGCAGGTATATGCCAACAGCAATGGCGAGGAAATGAATTTCAAGGCGTTTAACCATCAGACAGGCGAGGAAATGAACGTCACCTGCACAAGCGGCTTCACTTTCCAGAGCGATGCCAACCTTGGGACACTCAGAAATCCTTATGCTATCGAATTTTTTACACCTTGCGAAATCACAGTCGCTGCCAACCCGACAGCAGGCGGCACTGTTGACGGAGACGGTGTTTACAATTATGGCTCCAATGTCACATTGTCGGCTGTGGCAAACGCAGGCTACACATTCGTTAACTGGACTAAAAATAACGAGGTGGTGTCAACAGAAGCCGAGTTTTCTGTCGCAGTGGCAGGCAATGCCAACTACGTCGCAAACTTCAGTTTGAACAATTATGCCATTACAGCCACAGCCAACCCTACAGCAGGCGGCACGGTGACTGGTACCGGCAATTATGACCATTTCACAAACTGCACATTGACAGCAACAGCTGCTACAGGCTACACTTTTGCAAACTGGACAAAGAACGGCCAGGTTGTCTCAACAGACGCTGTTTACACATTTGAGGTAACTGCCGCCGGTGTATATGTCGCAAACTTTACTCTGAACAGCTACGCTATCACTGCCAATGCTACCCCGACAGCAGGCGGCACAGTAACAGGAGCAGGCACTTATAACCATGGTGCTTCAGCTACACTGACAGCAACAGCGGCAACAGGATATACTTTCACTAACTGGACCAAAAACGGTCAGGTTGTCTCCACAAATGCCTCTTACACCTTCACAGTGACAGCGGCAGGCACATACGTAGCTAACTTCACTCTGAATACTTACAACGTGACAGTCTCCGCTAACCCTACAGCAGGCGGTACCGTGACGGGTGCAGGTAACTACAACCACGGCGCAAACTGCACCCTGACAGCCACAGCATCAGCTTCAACAGGCTATCACTTCGTGAACTGGACCAAAGGTGGTCAGGTTGTCTCAACAAATGCCACTTACAGTTTCACCGTGACTGAAGCCTCTGATTTCGTCGCCAACTTCGCTTTGAACAACTACAATATCACAACATCAGTTGCACCAACCAACTCCGGAATAGCAACAGGTGCAGGTACATACACCTATGGTCAAACAGCCACTCTGACAGCGACAGCTGCTACGGGATATACCTTCACCAACTGGAAGAAGAATGGCATAATTGTCTCTACAAATGCCACTTACAGTTTCACAGTGACTGACGGTGGCGCATACGTCGCCAACTTCGCCCTGAATACATACACTATCACAGCCACCGCCAACCCGACAGCGGGCGGCACGATAACAGGCGCAGGTACTTATGCCTATGGTGATAATGCCACACTGACAGCAACAGCGGCAACAGGATATACTTTCACTAACTGGACCAAAAACGGTCAGGTTGTCTCCACAAATGCCTCTTACACTTTCACAGTGACAGCGGCAGGCACATACGTAGCTAACTTCACTCTGAATACTTACAACGTGACAGTCTCCGCTAACCCTACAGCAGGCGGTACCGTGACGGGTGCAGGCACTTATAATCATGGTGCTTCAGCTACACTGATAGCAACAGCCAACACAGGCTACACCTTTGTTAATTGGACCAAAAACGGACAGGTCGTCTCTACAAACGCCTCTTACACCTTCACAGTGACAGCGGCAGGCACATACGTAGCCAACTTCCAGCTCAACAGCTATGCCATCACTGTGTCGGCTAATCCAGGCTATGCCGGAACAACAACTGGTGCAGGTACTTACAGCTACGGCACGTCAATAACATTGACAGCAACCGCTAACACAGGGTTCAATTTCAGCAACTGGACCAAAAACGGTCAGGTTGTCTCGTCATCAGCTAACTACACCTTCACGGTGACAGACGGCGGCGAGTTTGTGGCTAACTTCAACGCCAACCAATACACCGTTGTTACAGTGGCAAGCCCATCAGTGGGTGGCACAGTCACAGGGGGCGGCTCTTTCTTGTTTGGCCAGACATGTACCTTGAACGCCGAGCCTGCTGAAGGTTATAGCTTCGTAAACTGGACCAACAACGCCGGTGAGATAGTATCAACAAATGTCACATACCAGTTCAATGTGTATGCTCACGAGCTTATGACAGCTCACTTCAGCCTCAACAAATTCACTATTTCAGCAACGGCAAGCCCGTCGGTTGGCGGCACTGTTGAAGGCGCTGGCAGCTACAACTATGGTGAAACTGCCACCTTGATAGCAACGCCTGCAACAGGCTATAGCTTCGTCAACTGGACCAAGGAAGGGGAAGAAGTGTCATCCAATGCCTCCTATTCCTTCGTGGTGACGGAGTCAGGTGCCTACGTCGCTCATTTCTCAATCAATAGCTATGATATTGAAGTCGAAGCTAACCCGACAGAAGGCGGTACCGTATCAGGTGCAGGCTCCTACAACTATGGCGCAAACTGCATCCTGACGGCAACAGCAGCTGAAGGCTATAATTTCGTGAACTGGACCAAAGGCAATGAAGTGGTTACGACAAACGCAACTTACACGTTTACTGTTACCGAAAATGCCACATACGTCGCTAATTTCGAGGCTGTAGTCATCAACACTTATGAAATCGTAGTGGTTGCCGACCCTGAAAATTTTGGTGTGGTGTCAGGCGGTGGCACTTACGAAGAAGGCGAGATAGTGACGGTGACTGCTGAACCAGTAGCAGATTGTATCTTTGTGAATTGGACAGAGAACGGCCAGGTGGTCTCGGAAGATGTCGAATATTCTTTCACCGCGACCGCTGATCGTGAACTGGTGGCTCATTTTGAAGTGGACAGCGTTGGAGAAATCATAGACAATATGTTTAATGTTTATCCAAATCCCGTCCAGACAAATCTTTACATAGCTGGCGAATCCCCGATTACAAGCTGTAAGATATATAATGTGTCAGGAGAGATGGTGTGCGTGCAAAACGGAAATTCGACAGATATGATAATAAATGTCGAAGCCCTTCCTGAAGGTATGTATATCATTCGCGTCGAGTATGACAACAAGACGTATGTCAGAAGATTTATCAAGGAATAATTAATGATTTTTGTTATAAAAACCAGTCGGGCAGCCTGTGCAGGCTGCCCGACTGGTTTTTTATGGTAAGGAAACAAAGATTAGACTATCCCGCACAGGTGGTACAGAACCCTCGCGCCCACGTTGCCGTCCCACTCGTCGTTTTCACCTGGAGACACCTCGCACAAATCGAAGCCTAACACTTCTTTCCCCGATTCCTTGACCCTGTTGAGCAGATACATCAACTCCTCGTATTCCATGCCGCCAGGCACAGGAGTACCCGTATTAGGACATAACTTCGGATCTAAACCGTCGATGTCAACGGAGATATATACTTTTTCAGGTAATGTCTCGATGATTTCATCACAAATCTGCTTCCAGTTGGCACCTTCATACATACGTCGGCGGTTGTCGCGGTCGTAAAACACCTTGATTCTGCCGTTTGAGTCTTGCACTAACTGCTTCTCCTGATGACAGTAGTCGCGTATCGCCACCTGCACTAATTTCTCCACGTTCTCAAGCTTCATTACGTTGTAGAAAATCGAAGCATGCGAATATTTGAAGCCCTCGAAGCACTCTCTCAGGTCGCTGTGCGCGTCAATGTGCAGGACGCCGTATTTCTCACCATTATTGTTAAGATATTGATGATAGGGCAGAGGCGTGCTGTGGTCGCCACCGAGAAGTCCTATTTTCTTTCCCATTGATTTCCAATAAGATATGCGTTCACGCAGCCAGCTGAACATTTTTTCAAACCCATCCTCTATGGCTTTGTATTTCGCCTCGTATTTCCACGGAAACTCGTCAGCCTCACCGTTTTCTATCGCCTCAATTATCTCTTCGCTCACAGGCGCAAGCTCGTCATGGAGTTTCCTCAATTCTCTCGGGAACTCGTCCATCCAGATGCCGCGCCGCCATAAGTCGGGGTAGTCGTGATGGCATAAATCAACCTGCATCGAGCCGTCGAACACCGCACCGGGCCCATCGACAGTGCCGCGGTTGTAACTCGTCGTCAACTCCCATTCCACAGGGATGATGATGATTTCCGCTTCCTCAGCCGCGCAAGGCAATCCGTAAATCCCGGAGCCTAAAGCCGCCGCCGCATTCGGGTCAAAACTTTTTTCCATATTCATATATTTTGGGCAAAAATACAAAAAATATTCAATGTCAATAACAAAAAATCCCGCCATCGGCGGGATTTTTTCTAACGTCTAAAGACTAAAGACTAACGTCTTTACTCCAAAGTATGAATCACCAACCCTGAACGTAATTTCGGCTCAAACCATGTGGTCTTAGGTGGCATGATGTTGCCGGTGTCAGCAATGTCGATGATCTGCTTCATGCTCACCGGATAGAGAGCGAAAGCAACCTTCATCTCGCCACTGTCAACACGACGTTTCAACTCGCCGAGACCGCGGATGCCACCGACGAAGTCAATGCGCTTGTCGGTACGTAAGTCCTTGATACCCAGAATCTTATCCAATACAAGGTTGGAGAGTATCGTCACATCCAAAACACCGATAGGGTCGTTGTCGTTGAAGGTCCCCGGCTTGGCTGTCAACGAATACCACACGCCTTCAATGTACATTGAGAAGTTGTGGAGCTTGTTGGGCTTGTATTCGTTGCTGCACTCGCAATGGCATGGGAACTCGCAGTTGCACTTGCCGCCGTCTTTGGTGCAGTCGCACTTGCATTCGATGTCGAAGCTCTCCTGAAGTGCCTTGAAGAAATCTTTGGTGCTCAATCCGTTCAAATCCTTCACAACGCGGTTGTAGTCGATGACGTTCAGCTGGTTGTCCGGGAAAATCACTGTCATGAAGTAGTTGTATTCCTCTTTGCCCGTGTGATGCGGGTTGTGCTCTTTCTTCTCCTGTCCGACCAATGCCGCTGCCGCGCTGCGGTGATGACCGTCGGCGATGTACATGGCTGGGACTTTCTTGTCGAACAACTCGACTAACTTGGCGATGGTGGCCTTGTCGTCGATGGTCCAGAAACGATGTCCGAAGCCGTCTTCCTTGGCGATGAAGTCATAGATGGGCTTCTCGTGGCGTACTATGTTGTTTACGATGGCGTCAATCTCGTTGACGGCAGGATAGGCGAAGAACACAGGCTCCACGTTGGCGTTGGTGATGCGCACGTGTTTCATGCGGTCTTCTTCCTTGTCCTTACGTGTCAACTCATGTTTTTTAATCACTTTGTTGATGTAGTCCTCGCTCCAGGTACATGCCACGATGCCGTACTGCCAATGTGCGTCGGCGGCTGTCGGGTTCATGCTCTGAGCGTAGATGTACAGCTTCTCTTCGTCGTCCTGGACGAGCCAGCCGTAGTCTTTGAACATGTTGAAGTTCTCCACGACTTTGATGTATGTCTCAAGGTCGCTGTCTTTATGACCTGCAGGAAGATCTATCTCAGCCTTGGTGACGTGGAGAAGACTGTAAGGATTGCCAGCGCATTCCTCGCGAGCTTCCTCAGTGTTCAAGACGTCATACGGCCTTGAAGCTAATTTCTCAACGATATCAACCGGTGGACGATATCCCTTAAATGGTTTTATAACTGACATTTCTTTATTTTTTTAATTATTGAAATGCGCTTAATCGCATCTTTACTGTTACTTATTATTGTTTACAGCTAATGGCTAATAGCTAATGGCTAACTACTTATTCACTTGGAACTTCGTGCATCCGTCTTTGAAGAATCCGACAATCTGGCGAGCTGCCGCAAGACCTGCGTTCATGTTGGCCTCAGCTGTCTCTGCACCTTGCTTTTTAGGTGTGGCGAAGAAACGCGGGGCAAACTGTGCCAATGTCTCTGCATTTGCAGGAGCGATGTCGGTCACATACTTGAAATCTGTACGCTCGGCAAGCATCTTCTCCATGTCAGCTTCGTTGATGACTTCCTTACGGGCTGTGTTGACTAAGCAGCCGCCTTTCGGCATCTTCGAGAGAAGAGCGTAGTTGATGCTGTTCTTCGTCTGCTCGTTTGCCGGGATGTGCAAGGAGATGTAGTCGCAGTTGGCATAAAGATCTTCGAGTGTCGCAGGCACATGTACGCCCTCAGCCTCCATCTTGTCTGTCGGGATGAATGGGTCGAATGCCCATACCTCCATGCCGAGTGCCTTGGCTTTCTCAGCGACGAGACGACCTACGTTGCCGTAAGCTTGGATGCCGACTTTCTTGCCTTTCAATTCAGAGCCTGTGCCGGGCTTGAAGGTGTTACGAGCCATGTAAATCATCATGCCGATGGCGAGTTCCGCCACAGCGTTGGAGTTCTGACCCGGTGTGTTCATCGCCACAATGCCTCTTGCCGTGCATGCCGCGAGGTCGAGGTTGTCGAAGCCTGCGCCGGCACGAACCACAATCTTGAGGTTCTTGGCGTGGTCTATGACTTCCTTGGTCACCTTGTCGGAACGCACTATGAGAGCGTCGGCGTCGGCTACAGCATCGTAAAACTGCTGTACGTCAGTGTATTTCTCGAGTTTAGCGAATGTGTAACCCGCTTCCTCAACTATCTTCTGAATGCCATTCACAGCAGCAGCTGAAAACGGCTTCTCTGTTGCAACTAATACTTTCATTTCACTTTATTTTTAAAAATAACTAATGGCTAATAGCTAACGTCTAATAACTAATATCTAAAGACTAAAGACTAAAGACTAAAGACTAATTATTCGCTTTTTCAAAGTCCTGCATGCACTGTACCAATGCCTCAACCGACTCAATCGGGCAGGCGTTGTATAACGATGCGCGGAAGCCGCCGACTGAACGGTGTCCCTTGATGCCGACCATGCCGCGTTCTTTTGCGAATGCCATGAAAGCGTCCTGGAGGTCTTCACGACCCGGAGCCATCACCCAGCAGTGGTTCATGATAGAGCGTGAGTCTTTCTCCGCTGTGCCCACGAACATGCTGTTGCGGTCAATCTCTTCATAGAGGAGGTTCGATTTCTTCACGGCAAGTTTGTTCATCTCTGCTACGCCACCGATGGTGTCCTTTAACCATGTCAGTGTCTCGTGCATCACGAAGATAGGAAGTACCGGAGGGGTGTTGAACATGCTGATGTTCTTGGCTTCTTCAGCGGCGTGCGTGCGGTAGTCAACCATTGTCGGAAGTGGGTTCATGTAAGCGCGGTCGCCAATGTTGCCGAGGAGGTCTTTGCGCACAATGACAAAGGTCACACCGGCAGGACCCACGTTCTTCTGGGCACCACCGTAGATGAGACCGTATTTCTTCACGTCAACAGGACGGCTCATGATGTCTGACGACATGTCAGCTACAAGTGTCACAGGGCAATCCATGTCCTCGCGAATCTCTGTGCCGTAAATGGTGTTGTTTGTCGTGATGTGGAAATAGTCGGCATCTGCCGGCACTGTGTAACCTTTCGGAATGTAAGTGTAATTCTTGTCTTCCGACGATGCTACAATCTCAACCTTACCGAACAATTTTGCTTCTTTAGAGGCTTTCTTTGCCCAGACACCTGTCTGAAGATATGCAGCCTTGGTCTTCATCAGATTTGCCGGCACTGTGAAAAACTGTGTGCTCGCGCCGCCACCGAGGAAGAGGACCTCATATTCTGCAGGAATATTGAGAAGCTCACGCCACAACTGACGTGTTTCTTCCATAATACGCTCCCAACCCGGAGTACGGTGTGAAATCTCCATCAAACCGATGCCGGTGTTGTCAAAATTACGAATTGCGTTGATAGTTGATTCAACGGCTTCTTTTGGAAGGACACATGGTCCCGCATTGAAATTGTGTTTCATTATGTTTATATTTTAAGTTATTAATCATTTGAAAATCCACTTTTTTCTACGTTGCAAAGTTAGCAATAATATTAATATGGTGTACAAAAATCAATGAAAATAAATTTTTAAAAAATTTTTCAAAAAAATAGTTTTCGTATTAAAAAAAAGTTGTAATTTTGCCGTCCGAATTAAAAGAAATTTATACAAGCAATGAAAAAAGACATACATCCACAGAATTATCGTCTGGTCGTGTTTAAAGATATGTCGAACGACCAAGCATTCATGTCACGTTCCACCATCAATACCAAAGATACTATCGTTTGGGAAGACGGAAACGAATATCCGCTGGTGAAACTTGAGATTTCAAACACATCACATCCTTTCTACACAGGTAAGATGAAACTCGTCGACACCGCCGGCCGTGTTGATAAATTCAACAGCAAATACAAAAAATTTCAGGATGCGAAGAAAAAATAATACCGAAATAGGTTTGTTGAATTTTTCATAATTGAAGTTTGGCCCGTGTCAGAGACGACACGGGCTTTTTTTTGGCACGATTTTTGTTGGAAAGCAGGAAACGTTAAATTTTTTATTATGGATAATCATATTAATCCCGATATACTTCTCAGCGACATTGTAGAGGCTGACACAGAATTTATCCCGTTGTTTACGCCGGAAGACGAGCGCCGTATGAACGAGGAACAACTGCCGGATGAGCTGCCTATCATGGCCCTGCGTAACGCCGTGCTTTTCCCAGGCGTGATGATTCCTATCACTGTGGGCAGAAAAAAAACTATACACCTCGTGAAAGAGGCTTATAAAAAAGGTCTCGACATCGGCGTCATCGCACAACGCGACGCGAGGGTGGAGGAACCGCAAAAAAACGACCTCTTCGATGTGGGTACCATCGCTCAGGTGATGAAAACTCTTGAAATGCCAGATGGCAATACTACCGTGATAATCCAAGGAAAACGTCGCTTCAAATTAGAGGAAATAACCGAAACGGATCCTTATCTCAAAGGTAGGATAATGCCTTTCGGCGATGCCCAGATAATCCCGCGCGACCGCCAATTCAAGGCTCTCATCCAGAGTATCAAGGATATGTCAATGCAAATAGTACAGAAATCAATGGTGGTGCCGTTTGAAGCTACTTTCGCAATAAAAAATATCGAAAGCCCGTGGTTTATGGTGAATTTCATCGGCAGTAACCTCGTCGCTAATATGGAAGACCGACAAAAACTTCTGGAAATCAGCGATATAACCGAGTTCGCCACAACATTGCTGAAACTTCTTACTAACGAACTTCAACTTGTCGATCTGAAACAGCAGATTCAAAGCAAGGTGAAAGTGGATATGGACAGACAGCAACGTGAGTACTTTCTCAATCAACAGCTGCGTACTATACAAGAAGAACTTGGCGGAACACCTAACGAACAGGATGTCAAAGAGTTAACACAGAAAGCATCTAAGAAAAAATGGAGCAAAGAAGTGGCTGAAGTTTTTGATAAAGAACTTCAAAAACTGCAACGTATGAGTCCACAGGCCGCCGATTATGGCATACAACATAACTATCTTGAATATCTTGTTGAATTGCCTTGGAATGAATATACAAAAGACAATTTCGACCTCGAACACGCGCAGAGAGTTCTCGACAAAGACCATTTCGGACTCGACAAGATAAAAGACAGAATAGTGGAGCATCTCGCGGTCTTGAAACTGAAAAACGACATGAAGTCACCTATCCTGTGCTTGGTCGGACCCCCCGGAGTGGGCAAAACCTCGCTTGGAAAATCCATCGCCAAAGCCTTGGGACGTAAATACATACGAATGTCGCTGGGTGGAGTCCGTGACGAGTCGGAACTGCGTGGCCACCGTAAAACATATATAGGTGCAATGCCAGGACGTATCATTCAAAACCTTAAGAAAGCTAAATCGTCAAACCCAGTCTTCGTCCTTGACGAAATAGACAAGGTGAGCGGTAACAACATCAGCGGAGACCCGCAGGCGGCACTGCTCGAAATCCTTGACCCTGAACAGAATAACACTTTCAACGACAACTTCATCGAACTCGACTACGACCTCTCAAAGGTGATGTTCATTGCTACGGCAAATAACCTCCAGACCATTAATCCCGCCTTGCGCGACCGTATGGAAATCATCGACTTGAATGGTTACCTCCGCGAGGAAAAATACGAGATAGCAAAACGCCATCTCATCCCGAAACAGCTCAAAGAACACGGACTGAAGTCGAAAGACGTGCAGTTCTCAGGGGAAATGATATACAAAATCATCGACGACTACACTCGCGAAGCTGGCGTGCGTTCGCTGGAGCGTAAAATCGCCGACGTGATTCGCAAAAAGGCAAAAGCTATCGTCATTGGCGGCGACTATGAGAAAAAAGTCGCGGACGACGACCTGAAGAAAGCCCTTGGCGTGCCTATGCATCACGACGAGGAAGAGGTGAAACATACCATGCCCGGCGTCGCCATCGGATTAGCGTGGACACCCGTCGGAGGCGAGATACTGTCGATTGAGGTGAGCTTGAGCAGGGGCAGGGGAGTACTGAACATGACAGGCAACCTCGGCGACGTGATGAAGGAGTCGGCGACGATAGCTTACGAATTTATTAAAGCACATGCTAACGAACTGAAAATCAATCCGATAGTGTTCGAGGAATGGAATGTGCATATCCACGTGCCAGAGGGCGCGACACCAAAAGACGGACCGTCGGCTGGCATTACCATGCTGACAGCCCTGACATCGGCGTTCACGCAGCGCAAGGTGAGAGACAGTCTCGCCATGACAGGCGAAATCACGTTGCGTGGCAGGGTTTTGCCGGTGGGCGGCATACAGGAGAAGATGCTGGCTGCCAAGCGTAACAATGTGACAGATGTCATTTTGTCACGTGACAACGAACGCGATTTCATGGACATCAAAAAGGAATACATCGAGGGTCTGCAGTTCCATTTCGTTGACAACATGCTCGAGGTTTTAAACCTCGCATTAGAGAAAGAACAAGAGGTTAATTCATTGGATTACAATAAGTTTTTGGTGGATTCGCATAAGAAAGTGGCGGGATTTAAAGTTTGAAGTTTGAAGTTTGAAGTTTAAAGTTTAAAGTGAAGACGGATTTAACGTCATTTAATGTTAATGATTCTGTGTGCATGTTTTTGTGTTTTTAAATTTCTTCAAAGGTACAATTAATTTTGAAATAATGCAAAAAAAAGGATTTTCTTCGCCTCCATCTTAATCTGAACCTTGTGAGATGCCACATTCGCAAGACTGTCAATCACTTCCATCGGGAAGAGCGGCACGTTGGTGGCATTGGAGTGCATGAAACTCAACAGCTTGTCGCGGCTGCTTGACGGAATGATGGTGGTCCGGTCGCTGTGAATTTCTTTTATACGCATTTCATGAAAAATTTTTGCAAAAATACAATTTAGTTTAATAGCTTAGTAGCTTGATAGTTTAATAGATTGAAAATTTTTGTATTTTTGCGGAAGATTTCTCCACTTCGCCTAACGGCTCCGGTCGAAATGACAATAGCTTGTCATTTCGACTGAAGCGAAGCGGAATGGAGAAATCCTTGTTGAACGAAATCATCCGATTGTTAACGTTACAAAGAGGATTTCTCGACTGCGCTCGAAATGACAACAACTTGTCATTTCGACTGAAGCGAAGCGGAATGGAGAAATCCTTGTTGAACGAAATCATCCGATTGTTAACGTTACAAAGAAGATTTCTCGACTGCGCTCGAAATGACAACAACTTGTCATTTCGACTGAAGCGAAGCGGAATGGAGAAATCCTTGTCGAACGAAATCATCCGATTGTTAACGTTACAAAGAGGATTTCTCGACTGCGCTCGAAATGACAAGTAAAATGAAAAGACTATTATTCATATTATCCGTAATTCTTCTTGCTTCTTGCGGCAAGAAAGCATCCGACGAAAACCTCAAGATTTTCAGGTACAACGAGTCGGCCGGAATCCTTACGCTCGACCCTGTTTACGCTAAAGACCAGCCTCATATCTGGGCTTGTAACCAGTTGTTTAACAGCCTTGTGGCATTCGACGACGAGATGAACGTCATTCCTGCGATAGCAAAAAGCTGGGACATCTCAGAGGATGGCACGACTTATACTTTTTTGCTTAGAAATGACGTCTTTTTTCATAACGATAGCTGTTTCAACGGGAAGAGCAGAAAGGTGGTGGCTCAGGATGTTGAATATTCTTTTAACAGACTGATTGACAGAAGGTTAAGTTCTCCCGGGACGTGGATTTTTTCGACTGTTGAGAATTTTAAAGCTGTAAACGATTCTGTTTTTAGAATTGATTTAAAAGAGCCTTTCCCGCCTTTTCTTGGCATATTATCAATGACTTATGCGTCTGTCGTTCCTCACGAAGCTGTTGATTGTTACGGAGAAAACTTCGGCCGTCATCCGGTGGGGACCGGGCCTTTCAAATTCCAATATTGGAAAGAAGGCGTGCGTCTCGTAATGCGAAAAAATCCTGATTATTTTGAAATTATTGATAATCAACGACTTCCGTATATTGACGCAGTGTCGGTGAGCTTTTTAATCGACAAGCAAGTTGCATTCATGGAGTTTATCAAGGGAAAAACAGATTTTATGTCGGGCGTCGATGCGCGTTACAAGGACGAACTGCTTACACATGACGGCTTTTTGAGAAGCAAATATGAAGAAAAATTTTATCTGATAAGAGAACCTTATCTGAATACTGAATATTTGTCGTTTTACATTGATAATCAAGAGGAAAGAGCGGATAAAGAACGTGAGGTGGCATTGCGTCAGGCGGTGAATTATTCCATCGACAGGGAGAAAATGCTGCGTTATTTGCGCAACGGCATCGGAACGCCCGGAAACGGCGGGATTATCCCTGCCGGATTGCCCGGATACGATTCTTTGGGACAAATAGGATATGCCTTCGACCAGCAGAAATCGTTCGATTTGGTTGAGAAATATCATCTTTACGGAAGTGAGATAAAGCTTTATACCACAAAGGATTACATCGATTTGGCTAAGTTTGTGCAGTCGTCGGTCACCGATGTCGGATTAGTGTGCAGGGTGGAGGAGATGATGCCTGCTGCATTGCGTGAGAAACGCGCCCAATGCAGCTTGCCGTTCTTCCGCAGCTCGTGGGTGGCAGATTATCCTGATGCTGAGAATTATCTCTCTTTGTTCACGACCGAAAATTTCGCGCCGAAAGGACCGAATTATTCGCATTACTCAAATCAAAAATTCGACACACTTTACATGAAGGCTATTGCCACAAACGACATGTCGAAAAGAGCCAAAATATATCACGAAATGGACTCCCTGATGATGACTGAGGCACCTGTGGTGATACTTTTTTACGACGAGGTGCTGCGATTCGTCAACAAAAAAGTGTCGGGATTCAACGGAAACCCCGTGAATCTGCTGAATTTGAAGACAGTGAAAATTGATTGAAAAAATTTTGATAATCAGTGCATTTTGTGTTGAAAAATTTACTAATTTTGCAGCGTTTTTTACGGAAATAAAATCAATATGATAAATATAACATTTCCTGACGGTGGCGTCAGACAGTTTGAAGCGGGTGTAACCCCAATGGATATTGCCAAAAGCATCAGCGAAGGCTTGGCGCGCAACGTGTTGTCGGCAAAGGTCAACGACAAGATGTGGGACGCTCTTCGCCCTATCGGTGAGGACGCGCATATTCAGCTTTTCACCTGGAACGACCCTGAAGGAAAGAATACCGTTTGGCATTCGTCGGCTCACCTCATGGCGGAAGCTATCGAGCAGCTCTATAAAGGCGTGAAATTCGGTATAGGACCTGCCATTGAAAACGGTTTTTATTATGACATCGACACGGGCGACATCACCTTGACGGAAGACGACCTCGTGAAGATTGAGAACAGAATGCTTGAACTTGCTAAAGAAAAACAGACTTTCGAGCGTATCGCTGTTTGCAAGGCCGATGCCTTGAAATATTTTACTGAGAAAGGTGACGAATACAAGGTGGAACTTATCAACGACCTTGAAGACGGTACCATAACATATTATAAATCAGGAACTTTCACTGATTTGTGCCGTGGGCCGCATATCCCTGATACATCGTGCATCAAGGCGGTGAAACTAACCTCCATTGCCGGTGCTTACTGGCGTGGCGACGAGAACCGTAAACAATTGACACGTATCTACGGCATCACCTTCCCGAAGAAGAAAGACCTCGAGGATTATCTCGTCCTTCTTGAGGAAGCCAAGAAACGCGACCACCGCAAACTCGGCCGTGAACTCGAACTTTTCATGTTCACTGACATGGTGGGAAAAGGTCTCCCGATGTGGCTCCCGAGAGGCACGGCTCTGCGTAACCGTCTTCAGGATTATCTTACAAAGATACAGAAACACTATGGTTATGAGCAGGTTATAACTCCTCATATCGGGAACAAGAACCTTTACGTGACTTCAGGTCACTGGGATCATTACGGCAAGGATAGCTTCCAGCCGATTACGACGCCGGAGGAAGGCGAGATATATCTGCTCAAGCCGATGAACTGCCCTCACCACTGCATGATTTACAAATGGCAGCCGCGTTCATACAAAGACCTCCCGCTACGTCTCGCGGAGTTCGGCACGGTTTACCGTTACGAGCAGAGCGGCGAGTTGCATGGCTTGACACGCGTGCGTTCGTTCACTCAAGACGACGCTCACATCTTCTGCCGTCCCGACCAGGTGAAAGACGAGTTCATCCGCGTAATGAATATCATCGAAATCATCTTCAAGGCATTGAAATTCGATAACTTTGAGGCTCAGATTTCGCTTCGCGACCCAAGCAACACCACAAAATATGTCGGTACCGATGAGAATTGGGAGAAAGCTGAGCAGGCCATCAAAGAGGCATGTGAGGAAAAGGGACTTCCGGCTAAGACAGAACTCGGCGAGGCGGCGTTCTACGGTCCTAAACTCGACTTTATGGTGAAAGACGCCCTCGGTCGTCGTTGGCAGCTCGGCACTATTCAAGTTGACTACAACCTTCCGGAACGTTTCGACCTTACTTACATTGGAAACGATAACGAGAAGCACCGTCCGGTGATGATTCACCGCGCGCCGTTCGGCTCGATGGAGCGTTTCGTGGCTGTGTTGCTCGAGCATTGCGCCGGCGACTTCCCGTTGTGGCTCGCCCCTGACCAGGCTATCATACTGCCTATCAGCGAGAAATATCAGGAATATGCCGAGAAAGTGCGTGAGGCCTTAAGCGGCGGTGACGTCAGGGTGTTGCTCGACGATAGAAGCGAGAAGATAGGACGTAAGATCCGCGACGCTGAATTGAAGAAGATACCTTATATGCTCATCGTGGGCGAGAAAGAAGAGGGTGAAGGCCTCGTGTCAGTGCGTAAACGCGGCACCGGTGACCTTGGCTCTGTGCCTATCGCTGACTTCGTCAAGATGGTCAACGACCAGGTCGCTGAAGAGCAAAAAGTGGAATATTAACATATTGTTTAACTAATATAGGAGATAATTACTATAGCACCTTTCGTTCAAGGAGGCAACACGAATAACAGACCTCCAAAAAGACAACAAAATGATGATCCTCATAGAATTAACAACAGGATCACGGCACCAATGGTAAGAGTCGTCGGCGAGGCCGGTGACAACGAAATTCATCCGATTCGTGAGGCAATCAGAATGGCTGACGAGGTAGGTCTCGACTTGGTGGAGATTTCACCGAGTGCTAATCCGCCGGTCTGCAAAATAATGGATTACAAAAAGTTTCTCTTTGACCAGAAAAAGAAACAGAAAGAGATCAAGGCTAAGGCTACGAAGGTGATTATCAAAGAGATACGTCTCGGGGCGCAGATTGGCGACAGCGACTTCGAGTTCAAGTTGAACCATGCTAAGAAGTTCCTTGAGGATGGTGCCAAGGTGAAAGTCGATGTGTTTTTCCACGGAAGGTCGATTGCCTACAAGGAACAAGGTGAGCTTATCTTGCTCAAATTCGCCCAGGCGTTGGAGGATGTCGGAAAGGTGGAGTCGTTGCCGAAACTGGAAGGAAAGCGTATGTTGATGATGATAGCTCCAAAGAAATAAAGAATAAAACACTCATTCATAACTTAAAAAAATAGTTTAAAATGCCTAAAATGAAAACAAAATCCGCTGCCAAGAAACGTTTCAAAATCACTGGCACCGGTTTAGTCAAGAGAAAGCATGCTTATCACAGCCATATTTTGACAAAGAAATCGAACAAACGCAAACGTGCTTTAGGGCACCAGACCATTGTCGATAAAGCTAATATGGGAACTGTAAAGGAAATGCTTCTCATGTAAGTCAACAAGATTGTTTAACTTGTCAGAGCGGAAAAGTTCCCGGACAGATGCGGGGCGCTCTGACGGATAAAATTAGAAAATTATGCCAAGATCAGTAAATGCAGTCGCTTCAAGAGCAAGACGCAAAAAAGTATTAAAACAGACGAAAGGTCAGTTCAGTGCGCGTAGGAACGTCTGGACAGTGGCGAAAAACTCTTACGAAAAGGGTTTGACCTACGCCTATCGCGACAGAAGGAACAAGAAACGTGATTTCAGAAGCCTTTGGATAGTACGTATCAATGCCGCAGCACATCAATACGGTATGACGTACAGCACGTTTATGGGTAAGATTCATGCAGCCAACATCGACCTTAACCGTAAGGTTTTAGCCGATTTAGCCCTGAACAACCCGGAAGCTTTCAAAGCTATTGTTGAAAAAATAAAATAATGTTTTCAAAGAATGAGTGGTAAAAAAAGCCCGCCGTGAGGCGGGCTTTTTTCTACTATTTACCGAATGGAATTTGTTCTTCCGCAGCCATCGGACAACTTTCGGATGCTAAATCATATTGATTTAAAACTGTTATTACATCTTCATTGAGGGCTGTTGATATAAGAGCCAGGGTTTTCAATGTGAAATTGTGAGTGCCACCGAGCCAACGAGAAACTTCAGCTTCGGTTTTGCCTGTTTTTTGTGCCAAATCACGTTGTGACATGCCTCTTTTTTGAAGCATTCTGTCGAGTTTTTCAGCAATAGCATCTGAAAAACGGAGCTGTGTTTTCAGTTCCAATGGAGTTTCATCAACTATCTGATGAAACAGTGTTTGTCCTTCCAAATCTTTGTTCATAATTCGTATTCTTTATCATCTGCACCGATGATTTCTGTTTTTTCTATTGTTACTATGCCTTTTTTGATATCGGCTTTCAATAAGGCGTCAAGTTTTTGAAGGCTAATCACATATCCGTTCAAATCCTCGTTTTCCTGATATGTTTTTGTTTCTTTCGCTCCACCATTGCCAACAATTAGAACACTGTCTGACAATCTTAGACAATAAAGCCTTAATACGCTTTTGTAAACTGGCAAAGCACAGACACCATCATTCATTTTTCCTTCTGGACGGAAACGTCTTTCTGCAATACCGTTTGCGAGCATAATGTCTATCTGATTAAGTATAATTCTAAGGTCGTTCTGTCTCACTGCGTCATCTTTGAATTTGTTAATAAACCGTACAAATTCCGACTTATTTTCGCCCTCGAAAATAATTGTAAACAACCCTGCTTTTTCCGTCTGTTCCACCGATAAAATCTTAGCTTTTGTCATATTCCTGACTTTTTTACGTTGCAAAAATAATAAAAATCTTTAAAAGTTTACCTTATAAAGTAAGTTTTTTTTAATCAGATGAGTTTTAATTATGTCGAATTCGACACAATTAAAATTTGGATTATGAATGTAATCTTCCTTGTTGATTTTTAGCAATGTAGCATACAGTGTCTTTAACTACTCATTTTGCCGTAGTTTTTAATTTCAAGTTAAACAATAAAATATCCTTTCGCAATCCTGCGAACTTCCCGTCCCATTTGTCATTTTGTTTTACGATACTCTTTAGTTATGGTTCAATATATATTCTTATAATGATATATTACCGATTGCTATTTCAACATCCTTACAGCACTCTCCACATCACCAATAGCATCGTATAAATCTTTTATATCATAAACTCCTGCAGGTTTAACTTCAATTCCATCAATATTAAAATCAAAAAGCTTATCATCTATTGCAGTCAGTTTATCTACTGTTTCATCCGTTTTATCTACAAGAGTATTTATTTTATCATAACATAGAATCATCGTTTTCATCATAGTATCTATTTGTTCTGCGATAAATTTAAGATGATTCACAATAGTTATAGTCATATTAAGTTTAGTGGTTTCCAAATCACCTTCTTCATTATCAATCAAAGGGAGTTTTTTATTGTCTTCTTCCATAGTGTGTTATACTTATGTGATTAATGCTATTATCTATTTCCAGGCATCATAAGAATCATAATCATTGATGCTTGTGTATGAATGTGTTTTACGACTATTTTCTTGGCTATCTAAACCACTGATTTTTCTTTTACGTTCTTTATCTACTTCACGCAGATTGGCGAACATTTCCTTGAAAGGCTTTTGTGTGATGTTGTCGTTTTTGACACTAATAGCCAGACCATAGGCTGTTGAAAGAATTGGAACAAGACCAAGATTAATTATTTCACCAGCATCTTCAACATATTTAATATCCCAATCGCTGTGAGTAATAAGTCTTCTATCTGTGAAAAAGAAGAAATTTTTTCTCAACGTTTTAAAGGTACTACCACCACCACAATATATTATTGGTCGATTGGAAAGCGCATCGTCAAAATCTTTTTTAGTAAAAGAAGAAAACTTTTTCAACTCTGCTCGAATACGATTATCAAGGCTAGAAACGTATTTTCTAATTTCTTGAGTAAACTGTTCTTCCCGTCTAATGTCGAATACTTCGTCTGATTCAACGTTTGAAGTTGTCTTTTCGTTATCTGGTTGTGGAGTTTTATTATTATGATGAGAGAATAATTCACCAATAGGATGAAGTATTCCTTTATGCTTCATCATGTTTTCTATTGATGACTGGATGCTATTTTCCTTTTCTTTTTGTAGAGCGTTAGTTAAAAAGTTAAGACCCATATCTATTGAATGAAAATCATAAACCATTGGCACCCTTTCTTTTTTTCTGTCTTTACTATTTGAAGTCATATTCAAATCTTCATCTTTAGGAGCGATGGTAAACAATGATATATCGGTTGTACCACCACCGATATCTACCATAAGACCGATATTGTCTGCTATTTTACCTTTGCTTGTTAATGGCTTTAAGCAGGCATAAGCTTCAGGGAATACTAGAATACCGTAATTGTCTTTAAGATTGAGTGTGTATTTTTCAATGATAGTGAGCTTTTTAAGATATGCTATAGGTGTATTGAGAAACGCTTTCTTGTCATTTTTAAAAACATCTTCTACAAGTCTATATGCACTTGCAAGGATTCTTACTGATACTTGTTTTGCAGTTTCATAATGACCACCATCTGTTGGAGCCCCCATCTGGATGGCAAAATCTTGACCATATTTTTCTTCTACATCAAATAGAATATAGGCTATATACCAACATGAATAATAAAGAGCGTCTTCTTGTGTCATTTTCATATATGGTATAGTGCGGAAAGCTCCTTGTTTGAAATAACGAATTATTTCACCTTTAGATTTGGGTGTGATATATCCATATTGTAACTTGCCATCAGAACAGATGTTGATTATGGATGGAAGAGTGTACTGAAGTTTTCCATTTGCATCCTCGTGTTTCATGAAAGTGTATTTGCGCTCTACACCATCTTTATCCTCGATGCATATTTTGGTCTGGTGCGTACCAAAATCAAGTCCTACAGTTATCATAATCAAATAATATTTATCAAGTTAATGGATATTATATCTTTATCTATGCCGATTTCAGGATCACGATTAATCATTTCCAGATGAGATTCCCTATCATTTTCCAACTGAGATATATTGGCATTAAACAGTCGAATAGCACCTTCTATACCCCTGCGTTTCTTTTCGCGAGTTTCTGGTTTATCAAATGTATAGTATTGTAAGTCATCCAATTCTTTTTCTCTTTCCTCTATGCTTTTCCGATAATTGGCTATACGTGTTTTGTAGTATTCTAATGTTTGTTGTTCAGTTCGGAATCTATCACTTTCAGCTTGTTTTTGTAATTCACTTACTTTTTCTTTGATTTCTCTACTAATAGCATCAGCAAAATCTGATTTCATGTTGGCTACTATGTCTCGTTTTATATCATCATTTGATGCGTTATGTTCTATGCCTAAATTTTGTGATTTGCTAAAAATACCATCAATAATTGCTTTGTCATCAACTATACGGTCTTTCTTTACATCAAATAATAAAGGTAAAAGTGTTTCTGTCTTTTTTTCTACACCTTGAACAATACGGTGTGTGCTTAACTGGTAAATTGCGAGATAATATACTTTGCTATCAAATTGATTATCTGTATCTTTGATAGCATAGCAGAAGGATTTCTTGTTTTCGTCATCATTTTTCATAAAGTAGTTTAGACAAGCTTGAATTATTGGATGGTACATATTCAGATAAATCAAGCTTCTATCGTCATAAGCTTTCTGCTGGTTAAAAGTTATTCGCAAAGTATTTTTGTCTTTGATGCTTGTAACAAATCGTCGATAAGCAGCTTCAGCTTCCTCACCAACCGGAGGATATGCATCAAGGAAGTTCTTCAATACTTTGGTGTTACTCAGAGGCATAGTAAAATCATAAATATCATCTTCAACTTCCACAAGGTCACAGGTTGTTAATTCTTGACGTATTACAGATTCTACGTAATTTTTTAATTCTCCATCAGTAACATAAGCGTTGTTATTAACGATACGATTTATTTCATCTTTAAAGTAAGCATCGTTTGTCAGCGTGTTTGTCAAACCTTCTTCAAGATGCTTGATAAATTCACGTTCGTTTTCAATAGCTCTTGCAATTTCATCTATTTTTGCTTGCTTTTCCTCCTCAGTAAGCTTACATGTATATAATTCTTTTTCAAGTTTGTTGTATAAATCTTGTATGGTTACGTTACTACCTTCCGTCATAGGGGCATCAAGTATAGCTTCCAGATCTCCAATGGTATCACGGAAAATGCCAATTCTTTTAAGAAGTCTAATATAAATATCTTCCTGAATGGAATCGGCCACAACAAGATTGTAAATATTAACAACTGGCGATTGCTGTCCAAAACGGTCAATACGTCCGATACGTTGTTCAACAACCATTGGGTTCCATGGCAAATCATAATTCACCATTGAATTACAAAACTGCATATCCAAACCTTCACTGCCAACTTCCGAAGACAGAAGAATGTGGGCACTAGGATCGTTTTTGAATTGTTCAAGTATTTCATGTCTGTTTTCAATCAGACCATGTATCATTAAGCATCCATATCCTTTCTGCTTTAATCTTATTTGAATATACTTAAGCGTCTTTCTAAATAAAGCAAATACAACAATTTTTTGAGTCCCATGCTTAAAAACTTCCTTGATTATTCTGACAAGTTGCTCAATTTTAGCATCAGGCATATCTTCATATTCATCAATTCCTTCATCGAGTTTTTTATCAGAATTAAGGTAGCCATACACACTACTTGCAACTTGTCTCTTCTTTTGAATCAAACCAAGGATAGCTTCTTTGGCCATGACATAATCACCTTCGTCATTGTAGTATGAGTTCTCATCGATATACTCATCAATTACAGCATCAAATTCCTCTCGTTCATCTTCAGTCAATTCAACTCTTTCAAAATGAGGTTTTCTTTCAGCCTGTGAATAATCTGTTGTTATTTCTCTCTTTCTTGTGCGAGAGAACACACTGTTCATAATGCTCATGTTAGAGAGCAAATACTGTAAACGTGCCCTAATAGACAATGTATCCTCCCCATTTAAAAGTTCAAGAATTTCTTTATATAAGGGATCTTTTTCAAATTTTTCTCCTACTGTTGTTTGATCAGAATACGCTTCGGTTTCATCTACATAATAGCGTGTAGTGATGATGGCATTATTAAGATTTGATGCTATTTCTGGTAATGCTGCATTATGATTCAATTCCATGATTGCTTTTACAAATGGTTTATTTTGTTCAAGCAAATTATCAAAAATCTGATAATTGAAGTAGCGCGTATTATCGAGTAAGTGAAGAAGATTATATAAGTTTTCTGTACTTATCATAATAGGTGTCGCTGTAAGAAACACGACTGCATCAGCCTGATCCATTATAACCTCTGCTCCTTTGTATGTCTGTGTTGAACTATTGCGCATTTTGTGTGCTTCATCACATAATACGAGGCTAAAACTACAGCCTTTTACAGTTAAGAAGTCGATAAAGTTCTTTTTAGGATCTTTTTCTCTCTTTTTCTTTTGATCTTTTTTTTGCGTTTTCTCCTTGTTGCTTTCTCCATCGTTGTTCTCATCATCCCTTTTCATTCGAATCTTCTCATAATTCACTATGGCATGGACATTACCACGTTGTGCTTCCAGGTCTCTGATGAGATCTTTACTACTATCATATATTTGGAACGGCAAACCAAATTTTTCCAGTAATTCGTCTTCCCATTTTTGTTGTAAAGACTTTGGACAAACAATAAGCACGTTTTTTAATTCACGTCGTGCTTTGAGCTCAAGCATAATATGACCGGCTTCGATGGTTTTACCAAGACCGACTTCATCTGCAACGAGAAGCCTTCTATTGGGTGAATTCAGAAATTTTAATAATGGCTTAAACTGATATGCCCTGAATAAAGTCTTTGAAGCTTTTAGAGAGGATATGGTACTATTGTTCGAATTCTTAATTTTAAAAGTGGTATTCTTCTTAGCATATTCGGAATATGATCCGAAAATACCGATGGCACATCTATCAAAAGGATCTGAGATGTCACAATCCAAAGCAATATCTACTTCCAATTCATCACTTATGCCACCTGGCCAACTCACTTGGTAAAGCTGTCTTCCTCGTCGAGGAGGATAAACCTCAACAATAGTTCCATGTTGTTTAGAGACCAAATGAAGAACTTGTGTTCCAATATTAAATTTCGCCATATTATTGTGGTTGTATTGTGTAATACGTTTAATTAAGATTCTGTATCTACAAGATTCCAATCCATAGGCTCTGGCAACTGTTTTTTATTACTTGTTTTAGCCCCAAGTCTTTCCATATCCTTAGCTGCTTTTACTATGCTTTGCTGACCATTATAGAGTTTATCTTTAGCACTGGAATAGGTCTCGCTAACCTTGCCAATTTGATCCCCAATTTTGTTGAATCTTTCAATAAAATCGGCGACTCTATCAAGCAATTTACGAGCCTGTTCAAAGACTTCTTGTTGGTTTTGAGCTTGTTGCACCTGTGTCCATGCCATCTTAATCATTCTTAGCAAAATCAAAAGATTTTGTTCAGATGTAATACATATACCTTTGTCAAAAGCTTCACGCCATAATGTGCTGTCATTTTGCAACGCCAACTGCATAGCAGAATCGTTTGGCACAAACATAATGACATAGTTCATCGCTGTGCGCGGAGGCTTGATATATGACGAATAGTCTTTCGATATCAGATCTTGTACATGTTTTTTCACGCTTCTAAGATGTTTTGTTAACGCTTTTTCTTTATCCTCTGGATTTTCGGCTTTGCAATAGTCAACATAGTCGTTAAGTGAAACTTTTGAATCTATTATACAATCCTTGCCGTCAGGATAATGTACTATAACATCTGGAATCAAACGCTTCCCTGTTTCATCATGTGTAACAGCCTTACCAGAAGCGTTACGAAGAGTTGTCTGTAATTCGTAGTGAACATCCTTTATCAGTCCACTGTTTTCAAGCATATCTTCCAAAATCATCTCACCCCAGTTTCCTTGTGTCTTAGATTCATTCCTGAGAGCTCTTGTCAAGTTATTGGCATCGTCGCTGATGGACTTTGTTTGTTTCATCAGATCTTCGATAGCACGTTCTAGTGAAGCTTTATTATCGGTGGTTGTTTTAATACTTTCTGTAACCTGTTTCTGAATTGCTTCGAGTTGTTCTTTCAAGGGTGTAACAACATTTCCAATCTGTTCAACATTGGTTTTACCCAATGCTTCCTCTCGTTGTTTCAAAATTTCTTGAGTTGCATTTTGAAGTTGTTCTTTAGCCATTGCCAATTGTTGTTGTATAGCTGAGGCTTGCTCTTCTTTATATTGCTGCATTTGCTCTTTGAGAATGACAACCTCTTTTTGAGCAGTATCGCGTTGAGACTGGATATCAGCATTTTCCTTTATCTTTGCTTCGAGATTCTTTTGTAATTGTGTTATAGTACTTTTTAACTCATTCTGAGATTCAATGTTCTTATTCTCTTGTATCGAGATATTATTGGTGATCTCAGAAACTTGACGCTTGGTTAGCTCAAGCTCTTTCTCGGTAGCACTTTTCGTAGATATGAGTTCGGTGTTATTACTTTTAGCGATAGACAACTCTGATTCTTTATCGGTTAATGCTTTGCGGAGCAAACGGACTTCCTCGTCATGTTTTTTGTTTTCAACTAACAAAGAAGCATTCTTTGCCTTCATTGCAAAGTAGGTTATGATGCATCCTATGCCCAATGCTACGACTGCAATTACAATTGTTAATAGTTCCATCTTTATAAAATATTACTTGGGTTATACAATAAAAAAGCCGTGAACTTCTTGTCTCAAGTCGAGGCTCTGGACTGCCTGTATTACGAACGAGAAAGCTCACGGACAGAACCATGAACACTTCTGTTTTCTTACGCAATACAGTTGAAATTGTCCAGATTTCGACTAAATTTGAAAACGAAAACGCCTTTTTAATATGTCTTTATTTTTTATTTAACTGTCTGTTTTTTAATATATTTTGTTTAATTTGACAATGCAAAGATATATTTTTTTGAGATTTACGCAAAATTGCATAGAAATTTTGCAAAAATAAGCAAAAATGCATTACGATAGTGCAAAAATCTTAAAAAATTGCACAATGATAATGCAATTTTTATTAAAAAACTAATGGCTAATGGCTAATGGCTAATGGCTAATGGCTAATAGCTATTGATGCGTCTCCCTCAGCAAGTCATTCACCGTCTTCACCGGGTTGAACGTCAGAATCGGGACTTCGACGAAGATAGTGATCCAGTCGGCCATCGCGCCGTTCCAGAGGCCGGGCAGCTCCATGGCTTTCAGGTCCTTGCCGTCTTTGGATTTTAATGAGATGAAACCTGTCTCGGGGTCAACGTAGTCGGGTAGGTTGAACGAGTTGCCTTTGTAATCCTGTGTGGCGCAGACCAAATCCACGGGGTTGAAATGCGTGGAGGAACGGAATATCTCCTCCTGTTTCTCGTTTTTGTGGTCGATTTGCGACGACTCAACGATTTGAAGCGAGACCTCGTCGCTGCTGTTGCGTGTGAAATATGGTCCTCCGCCAGGTTCGCCCTCGTTTCTCACCATGCCGCAGACACGCATCGGGCGGTTCAACTTCCCGTAAAGGTAGTCAATTTTCTCGATTTCGTTGTAAGTGCTGAAGAAATCGGGGATGTCAATCATCAGCTTGTCTTTCGCGAAAGCGGCGATTTCATTAATTTCATCGTTGGTGACGTCGCCGGCGTCGAGCATCTCAAGGTACTCAAACTGCTGCTGTTGCAGTCTGAAAAGGTAGCCGCCAAGCACCTTTTTATATTTATATGTTGTCGGCTTCAGATGGTCTGGAACAACATTGTCGATGTTTTTTATAAAGATGATTTCCTTGTGTAAGTCGTTGAGGTTCTGTATCAAAGCGCCATGTCCACCGGGACGGAACACTAATTTGCCATTCTTGTCGCGGAACGGCTCGTTGTTAATATCGACGGCTATAGTGTCGGTGGAAGGCTTCTGTACAGAGTAAGAGATATCGTATTTTATGCCAAACATTTTTTCATATTTCGGGATGACATAATCGACAATTTTCTTGAAAATATCAAGATGCTCTTGCGAGACTGTAAAATGCAGCTGCGCAATCTTGCCGTTTTTGGTATCATGGGTGCTGTATTCTGCTGCCTCAACGAGATGTTCTTCCACAGCGAGACGAGCAGAATCGCCGTATTTGTGAAATTTTAACAGCGCTTTCGGGAGATTGCCGTAGCGCATCCCGTCGGTATCAAGCAAGGTCTTGATAATTTCCACTAACTCATTGTTTTTCAGCATGTTATCAATGTCTTTGCCTTTGGCTTGAAGGTGATTCCTGAGGTCGTTGAAGAAGGCAAAATCATGGATGCCGATGAAAAAATCCTCTACGGAGCCTGGTTTTACCTTGTCTTTTTTTAGAAAATCGGCTGGAATGTCTTGATTTTCATACTCTTCCACAAAAGAATACAGATTTTTGAACATTCGGCTCGCAGCACCGGATGCAGGCACGAATTTGATGATGTCGTAATATTTTTTATCCTCATCAAACTGATTTACAAGGTCATCAATCTCTTTTTCGGAAAATTTAATGATACCTTTCCCAATTGTTGCAGATGCTATCAAATCACTGAATGCAAATCCTTTTTTAAACTTAACTATCTGATTATCAACTTGTTCAGTTGAAATTCCCAAAGCTTCGAGTTGCTGTTTGTCGGCAGTAGAAAATGTCGTCATATCTCCAAAATTTGATTCATACAAAGTTATGTTATTTTTTTGATAAAAGATAAAAATATTTTCAAAAAAAAGTTAAAAAATTAGGAAAAAAGATGTAACTTTGCATAGGAAAATTAGGTAAAGTTTTAAAATTTAACGAAATGAACAAGAAAATCGAAGACGCTATCAATGCGCAAATCAATGCTGAACTTTGGTCGGCATATCTTTATTTATCAATGGGAACGTGTTTCCGTGCTAAGGGTTTGGACGGCATCGCCAACTGGTTTGAGGTGCAGTTCAAGGAGGAGCAGGACCACGCCATGATTCTTTACAAATACATGCAGTCGCGCGGCTGGCGAGTTATTTTGAAGCCTATCGCGAAGGTGGAGACTGAATGGAAATCGGCGGTTGAGGCTTTTGAGGACACCCTCGCTCACGAGAAGAAAGTGACCGCTATGATACACAACATCAACAAGTTGGCTATCGAGGAGAAAGACTATGCAACGGTAAACCGCATGGTGTGGTTCATTGATGAGCAAGTTGAGGAAGAAGAAGAGGCAGGCAAGAATCTCGACGCTGTGAAGATGATTGGCGACAACGCCCTCGGGATGTTCATGTTCGACAAGGAGTTAGGCGCACGTGAGTATCACAAGGCATCGGCGTTGAAGTAGTCTTTAGTCTTTAGAAACCTATTTTGAATCAAAACTAAAGAGCATCGTAGAACTTATTGAAAGGAATGGGGGATTCGCTCTGTGGCGAAAGATTTTTTATTTTTAAATTTTAAAAATTAAATGTATGACGGAAAAAGAGTTTTACGAGAAAAATGACAAAATTGTTGCCGGAAACCATTACAAGGAATGGCTTGGTGAAATAAAGCAACAAATTCACGCGGCGCAATATGAGGCTATGAAAGCCGTAAACACGACAATCATCAAATTGTATTGGGGAATCGGCCGCTCAATTGCTGAGAAACAAGACGAGGGCTGGGGTAAATCGGTTGTAGAACAGCTTTCAAAGGATATTCAAATCGAATTTCCAGGCATTAAAGGGTTTGGCAGCCGGAATTTATGGTATATGATGCAATTTTATATTGAGTATCATGGAGATGAAAAACTGCAACCATTGGTTGCAGAAATTAGTTGGACTAAACATCTTGCAATAATGACAAAATGCAAGGACTCACAAGAACGGCAGTTTTATATTATCGCAACAAAGAAATTCGGTTGGACAAAAAATGTTTTAATTCACCAAATTGAACAAAAATCTTACGAAAAGTATCTTATCGGACAGACCAATTTTGATAAAACGTTGCCTGAAGATATTCGTAATCAGGCGGCTTTAGCTGTTAAAGATGATTATTTTGTGGGATATGGCGATTTGGGTGAAAAGCATTCCGAATATGAGCTTGAACAAAACATTCTTGACAATATGCAGTCGTTTCTTGCCGAGTTTGGCTCAGATGTGATGTTTGCTGGCAGTCAGTATAGGCTTGAAGTAGGAGGTAGGGAATATTTTGTGGACATTATGCTTTATCATCGAAAGATGCAATGTTTTATCGCAATCGAGCTGAAGATTGGAGAATTTGAGCCTGAATATAAAGGCAAGATGGAGTTTTATCTGAATGTTATAAATGACACTATACGTCTTCCTCATGAAAATCCGGCGATTGGTATAATAATATGCAAATCAAAAAACCGTACAGTTGTCGAATATGCTTTGCGCAATTCTATTGTGCCAATTGGTGTGGCTACTTATAGTATAACGCCTAATTTGCCGGAGGATTACAAACATCTACTGCCTGAGGCTGATAAAATATCTGATAGGTTAAAGAATATTATTTGAAAAATGTAAAGATGCCATATTATGACGCCTCATGTCAACTATCAAAACTTAACCACTGGCAAAACCTTTATGGTATAACCTTTGTTCATAATCGTGCGCTCCTCGCCATTTGTAACAATCAGCAAATTGCGGCAATTCAGTTCTTCTGCACCCTCAATGAGCGCTTTAACCTCGCGTTTTTCGGTCTTTGGACTGCTTAAATCATAGCAAACCTGAATCAATGATTCGACATGAATCCCATTCCGCAATACGAAATCGACTTCTTTGTTATTTCTCGAACGATAGTAAAACATCGTTTTTTCCGTGTCATAACCTCTGCGCAAAAGCTCGATAAACACTTGGTTTTCAAGCAGTCGTCCAAGATTGTCGCTTAGGCTGAACGCCTTGGCTGCCACAAATCCATTGTCAACAACATACACTTTTTGAGGTGCTTTCTTCATGAGCCTTAGCTTGTTGTTGTATCTTGAAAGATAGTAAAACAGATATGGCTCATGCAGATAATCCATGAATTTTTTTGCCGTACTTGTGCTTGATATACCAAGTTCAATAGCCAACTCATTCGTGCTCAACTGATTACAGAAGTTTGAAAGCATATACATCGCCAAATTGTTTAAAACGGCGGTGTTTCTTACATTGTGCCGTTTTACTATGTCTTTTAATATCATCGAATCAAATAATGTACTCAAATAGCTTCGTGTGATATACCTTGATGCCATTGTTTCCGGATAACCGCCATTTCGCAGATAATCATCGCACACAGCTGCTGCATTTGTCTTCTCCTCTTCCTTTATATTATTGATATTCAAGTGATTCCATTCAAACACTTCATGTAAACCAAAAGGCAGCATTTCTATTTGAATATAACGTCCTGTCAGCACAGTGGCCATTTCACTTGACAGCATATTGGCATTGCCACCTGTTATGATAAGATTTTTGCCTCTTCGATATAGCTTGCCGACCCATAAATCCCATTTGTCGAGGTTCTGCACCTCGTCAAGCAGCAAAAACTCATAACCGGGATATACCTCATCGAGCATACGCATCGCGAGTGCCTCGTCCCATTTTTTCAGCAAATCAGCATCGTCAAAATTAAGATAAGCGAAATTTCTGTTCTTAAGAATCAAAAGAGCCTCCGTAGATTTGCCTGCGCGCCGAGGGCCTGTTATCAGTTTGATTATCCTACTGTCAAGCAATTCGTTGATATTGTACTTGGTGTGCCGTGACAAATATGGACGAGACATCAATTCATCGCGTTCCTTTCGTTGGTTTAACAAGGTCGTCTTCATTGTTGATGTTGTTTTAGATTGCAAAAATACAAAAATTATTCAATAAAACATCTGTATTGGATAAAAAAAGTAAAAATTTATCCAATATGATTACAATAATGCTTATTTTGATAAAAAAAGTCGGGGCGTTTCGTCAGAAACGCCCCGACTAATAACTAATGGCTAATGGCTAATGGCTAATAGCTAATAGCTAATAACTCACTTCCCGCCTTTTTCCTCTTTCTCGAGGTTCTCTTTCAGCGTAGCGAGGACATCGAGGTCGCCGAGGGTTGTGCGCTCAACGTTGTCGTTGATCTGCTTCACGGCGCGCTTGGTGTTCTTGGCAGCCTTTTCTTTTTCAGCTGTCTCAGCCTCTGCTGCGGCGTTCTGCTTGTCTTCCCAGATGCGCGAGTGGCTGAGGATGATCTTCTTGTTTTCTTTCGAGAACTCGATGACCTTGAAATCCAATGTCTCGTCAACCTTGGCTGTCGTGCCGTCTTCTTTCTTCAGATGACGGTTCGGGCAGAAGCCTTCAACGCCGTATGGCAACGACACCACCACGCCTTTGTCGCCGGCGCTGATGATTGTGCCTTGCTGGATTGAACCTACTGTGAAGATGCTCTCAAACACATCCCATGGATTCTCCTCAAGCTGCTTGTGGCCGAGACTCAAACGGCGAATGTCCTGGTCAACATCGAGGACGACGACGTCAATCTTGTCGCCAATCTTTGTGAACTCTGCCGGATGTTTGATTTTCTTCGACCAGCTGAGGTCGGAGATGTGAATCATGCCGTCAACGCCTTCCTCAAGCTCGACGAAGATGCCGAAGTTGGTGAAGTTGCGCACTGTGGCGTTGTGTTTCGAGCCTTTCGGATAACGCTCCGAGATGTTCTCCCACGGATCCGGGACGAGCTGCTTCATGCCGAGGCTCATCTTACGCTCCTCGCGGTCGAGGGTGAGTATCTTGGCTTCCACCTCGTCGCCAATCTTCAGGAAGTCCTGAGCTGTGCGGAGGTGCTGTGACCATGACATCTCTGAGACGTGGATGAGACCTTCAACGCCAGGGGCGATCTCGATGAATGCGCCGTAGTCGGCGAGCACCACGACCTTACCCTTGACGACGTCACCGACTTTGAGGTTCGGGTCAAGAGCATCCCACGGATGCGGGGTGAGCTGCTTGAGACCGAGGGCGATGCGTTTCTTGCTGTCGTCGAAGTCGAGGATGACGACCTTGATCTGCTGGTCGAGCTGGACGATTTCCTTAGGATCGTTGATGCGGCCCCATGAGAGGTCGGTGATGTGGATAAGACCGTCAACACCGCCGAGGTCGATGAACACGCCGTAGTTGGTGATGTTCTTGACAACGCCTTCGAGCACCTGGCCTTTCTCAAGCTTGCTGATGATTTCGGCCTTCTGCTGCTCGATCTCGTCTTCGATGAGTGCCTTGTGCGACACTACGACATTCTTGTATTCGTGGTTGATTTTCACTACCTTGAACTCCATTGTGCTGTTGACAAACACGTCGTAGTCGCGGATAGGCTTGACATCGATTTGTGAGCCCGGCAAGAATGCCTCGATGCCGAACACATCGACTATCAAGCCGCCTTTTGTGCGGCTCTTGACGAAACCGCGGACGATTTCCTGGTTGTCGTAAGCCTCGTTGACGCGGTCCCATGACTTGAGGAGACGCGCTTTCTTGTGCGAGAGGACGAGCTGTCCGTTGATGCCTTCCTGGTTCTCGACATAGACTTCGATTTTGTCACCGACTTTGAGGTCAGGGTTGTGACGGAATTCTGAAATCGGGATAACACCATCTGACTTGAATCCGATGTTGACGACGACTTCGCGTGTGGTCTTCGCCACGACTGTGCCTTCGATAACCTCGTGGTCGCCGATCTGACTCATGGTCTTTTCGTACATGGCTTCCATGCGGGCGCGGTCCTCAGCTTGATAGCTGTCGTGTTTCTTGGCGTCGCTGCTCCAGTCGAAATCATCTGATGGAACGGGTTTCTCTCTCTTGGTTTCTTTCTTCACCTCAGCCTGTGGCTGCTCAACGTTCTGAACTTCCTCAACATTCTGGATTTCTTCGTTGACGGTGTTTTCTAATTCGCTCATTATTTTACTTAAAATTGTACCCGACAGCTCTTCCGAATTGGGCAATCGAGGATTGTTAAACTTTATCCTTCCATCTCAAGTCATTGATTTTCAGTTATAAAAACCAATTCCGGAATAAAACTTGAAACGGACTGCAAAGATACAAAAAAAAGTTTACATGGCTGTAACAAATTGATAATATTTTTTTTGATTTTCTTGTGTTAGAAATAAAATAATGTGTATCTTTGCATCATAGTTTCATAAAATCAACAACCATTATTATGAAAAAGATAAAAGACGTACAAAAATTAGAACAGCCGTATATCGTCAAATCGCATGATATCCGGATTGATGATGAATATGTTACATGGATAACCGAACTAAAACATCGTTATCGTTCAGCTCAGGTTAGGGCTGCTATAAAGGTTAATGCCGAAAAATTGCTTTTTAATTGGCAACTTGGTCGCGATTTGGTTCAGAAAAAGGCGGAAGAGCGATGGGGCACAGGCGTTGTTGAGCAATTAAGTTTGGATTTAAAACGGGAATTTCCAAATGATAATGGCTTTTCCGAACGTAACCTGTGGTATATGAAACAATGGTATCTGTTTTATAATAGTGAGAATGATTTTGAAAAACAGCAACGACTCGTTGCGGAATTGCAAAGAATTGAAAATCAAAATATTAGAAAACTGCACCAAGCTGGTGCAGAATTTGCTGATGAAAAACTTCACCAATTTGGTGTAGAATGTCCAATGCCATTTTTATTCGTTCCGTGGAGACATCATGTTGAAATAATTTCTAAATGTAAAAATGTTGATGAAGCCTTGTTTTACATTGACAAGACGATTGAACAAGGTTTGAGTAGAGATGCATTAATAAACTGTATCAAAGCCAATCTTTATGAGCATAAAGGTAAGGTTATCAATAATTTCGATAATAATCTGCCGGCACTGCAAAGCAAACTTGTTCAGGAAGTGCTGAAAGAAAACTACAATTTCAGTTTTGCGACAGTATCGCATGAACTTTACGACGAAGAAGAGCTTGAAGAAGCTCTTTCGAGAAATATCACCGACTTGCTTTTGGAAATGGGATCCGGTTTCGCTTTTTTAGGACGACAAAGGCAATTGGTCGTTTGTGGACGAACGCGGAAAATAGACCTGTTGTTTTATCATATTCGTTTGCGATGTTATATTGTTTGTGAGTTGAAAGCCAAGCAGTTTGAGCCTGAGTTTGCTGGAAAACTGAATTTCTATGTGAATGCCGTTGACAAATTAATGAAAACAGAGGATGACAACCCGACTATTGGTTTGTTGATTTGCTCAAACACCAATACAACAGAAGTTCAATGGTCCTTTAAAGGTATTTGTACACCGATAGGTGTTGCAACGTATAATAATATTCGAATAAAAGATGTTCTTCCGTCGCAAGAGCAGTTGGAGGAGCGAATGCAAATGATACAAAACAAGGTTAAACGGTAACAAATTGTCACCAGTTGAGAAAAAAACTACAATATTTTATAACTTTGCATCGGCAAAAAACAGCTAATCGCTAAAATCTATTATCTTTTATCTTTTATCTATTATCTTTTATCTAAATTTCGTATTTTTGCAAAAAATTAAGTTATCATGGCACTGAATTGCGGAATTATCGGTCTCTCCAACACTGGAAAAACAACCATATTCAATTGTATATCAAACACTAAGGCGGAGATTGGCTTCGCTACGAAGTCGAACATCGGGATGTGTGAGGTGCGCGACGAGCGTCTCAAACTCATCGACAACATCTCGCATTCGAAGCGTATCGTGCCGGCTACCGTCGAAATAGTTGACCTTCCAGGTCTGAGCAAAGGCGGTCAGGGCGTGGGCAACAAACTCCTCGCCGAGGTACAGACCGTCGATGCGCTGATTCATGTTCTGCGCTGCTTCGACGACCCCAACGTGCCGCATAGCGAAGGCAGCGTTGACCCGGTGCGCGACATGGAACTCGTTGACCTTGAACTTCAAGTGCGCGACCTCGACCTCGTCACGCGTAAGCTGCAACGTGTCGAGAAACTGCTCAAAAACGGCGATAAGGACAACAAACGAGCTTTCGAGGTGCTGTCTGTTTATAAGGAATGCCTTGAGAATATGCAAAACGCCCGCACAGCCAACGTGCCGGAGGAAGATAAGAAATATATCCAAGATATTCAATTACTTACGGTCAAGCCGATAATGTACGTCTGCAACGTGGACGACGCCTCGGCACTCACAGGCAACAAATACACCGAGGCTGTGAAAGCCGCTCTGCATGGCGAGGACATGATAATCCTTGCCGGAAAACTCGAGTCGGAGATAGCTGAGCTTGACGAGGAGGACAGGGCTGTGTTTATGGAAGACGCAGGCCTCACCGAGCCGGGTGTCAACAAACTCGTGAGACTGGCTTACAGCACCCTGAAGCTGCAGTCGTTCTTCACCACAGGCCCCGACGAGACGCGCGCATGGACTATCCACATAGGCGACACGGCTCCCGAGGCGGCAGGCGTCATCCATAGCGACCTCCAACGTGGCTTCATCCGCGCCGAGGTGATGAGCTGCGACGACTTCCTGCACTACGGCTCGGAACAGGCAGTCAAAGAAGCAGGAAAATTCGCCGTCGAAGGAAAAAATTACGTTGTAAAAGACGGCGATATCATCAACATCAGATTTAACGTATAATTATGCCAGAATACGTCGTTCTTGTTGATAATCAAGATAATCAAATAGGATTGATGGAGAAGCAAGCCGCGCACGTCAACCCTACGTTGCACCGTGCGTTCTCTATCTTTGTCTTCAACAGCAAAGGCGAGATGCTGCTTCAGCAACGCGCCCTCACCAAATATCATACTCCGGGGCTGTGGACCAACACCTGCTGTAGCCATCCGCGTGACGGCGAGTCGCTGCACGATGCCACAAAACGCCGTCTGAAAGAGGAGATGGGTATGGAGTGCGACCTCAAGGAGATGTTCAGCTTCATCTACAAGGCCGACGTGATGCAAGGGCTTGTTGAACACGAGTTCGACCATGTTTTTATCGGCACCACCGACGCGACACCTATTATTAATAGGGAAGAAGTGGAGTCGTACAAATACGAGACCGTCGATAATATTAAAAAAGATATCGAGAAGAATCCTGCAAATTATACCGCCTGGTTTAAGATTGCGTTTGCAAAGTTACTTCCAGTCATTTCAACCGGAGCGGAATAAATCCCATTCAATAGTTTGAAGTTTGAAGTTTGAAGTTATCGACGGATCACTGTAAACTCTTGCCTTTCCTCGCTGCAGGGAATTTTTTGTAAAAAATTTTTTACAAAAATTTCATTTTTCTGCAAGTTGTATTAAAAAGTGTAAAAAGCGGAAAAGGTGTGGTTTTTAGTCTTATCTTTGCGGAAAGTTTCTGAAAATTTAAAATTATGGAACAAGATTTGACAAAACTGCAGAATTCGGAAAAATCGATGGTCGTTTACAAGAGTGAAGACGGCACAATAAAGCTTGAAGTGCAATTGTATAATGATACTGTGTGGCTTACTCAGGCACAGATATCTGTGTTGTTTCAAAAAGATGTCTCTGTCATATCAAGACACATAAAGAACATATATAAAGAAGGAGAATTGGATGAGGAAAGCAATTTGCATTTTTTGCAAATTCCTTTTTCAGACAAACCCGTGCGATTTTATGATTTGGATATAATCATAGCAGTTGGTTATCGTGTTAAATCACCGCGTGGCACACAATTCCGCAAATGGGCGAGACCGATTATAAAGGATTATATATTAAAGGGTTATGCGATAAATCAACGATTTGAGAGATTGGAAAACAGGGTTTCGCAAACTGAGAAGAAAATCGACTTCTTTGTCAAGACATCGCTTCCCCCGGTGCAAGGCATCTTCAGCAACGGCCAGATTTTCGACGCTTACACCTTCATTTCGGATTTGATAAGGAAAGCCGGGAAAGAAATCGTTTTAATCGATAACTACATTGACGACACGGTTCTGAAAATGTTGGACAAACGGGAACAACATGTCTCGGCGACTATTTACACCGCTCATATTTCTGAAAAGCTGCAGATTGATATGGCGAAGCATAACACACAGTATTCCCCAATAAACATTGAGGTTTTGAAGAGTTTTCACGACAGGTTTCTGATTATCGACGATGAGGTTTGGCACATCGGGGCGTCGTTGAAGGATTTGGGGAAAAAGGTGGTGGCTTTTTCAAAAATGGAACTGACGAAGGAAGGGATTTTGTTGATGATAGTTCCGAGTTTGAAGTTTGAAGTTTGAAGTTTGAAGTTTTTTTTGTTGCATATTGAAAAAATGTTGTATTTTTGTGCTGTGAAAATGATATTAAAATGATATTATTGAAAATTTAAAAATCATCTTAAAATTACAACTATGGAAAAGAAAGAATTTGAATTTAATGGATTGAAAATCAATGGTGTTTTTCGGCAAATATCGCGGAACGCTCACAAAATTCGGATTTCATTGGGTGAACCCGTTCATGTCGTCTAAACAGGTGTCGTTGCGCGCGCGTAACCTTAACGTTGATACTATCAAGGTTGACGACAAAACCGGCAACCCGATTATGATTGGTCAGATTCTCGTGTGGAGACTGAAAGACACTTATTCCGGAGATGTTTTTTTAATTGTTGATGGATTTTAACATTTAATAGTGGATTATGGCTAAAGACAAGGAGAATACAAAGAATTTCGTTTTGCGTCTCGATGCCAAGACGATGGAAGCTGTCGAGAAATGGGCGGCCGACGAGTTCCGTTCCGTCAATGGACAGCTGCAATGGATTATTACTGAATCACTTAAGAAAAATAAAAGAATTTTATTATGAATATCGAAAGAATCATAGAGCTGACATTGATTGCCGGCGTGGTGCTGTTTTATTTTGGTATGCCCGCCGTAGCGAAAAGAATCTACGACATGGAAGCCAGAAAAAGGATTATCAACAAGTTAAACGTGGTTTACCTGTTGTTTTCGCTCGGACTCGTGTGCTTTGTCGTTTACGATTTCGTCGTTTACGATTTGGCGAGCGACTACAAGGTTTCCCGATTCGGGCTTGTTATAATAACTGTGCTGATGTTTTGCTACACCACGTTCTTCAAGAAGAAACAATGGTTTGAGTGATTATTCCTCGACGTCGAGCCATTCCCACTCTGTTGGCAGCGTGGCATGGCGTTTTGTGCAGTCGTCGCTCTTGCACTTGAACCCTATTTCGTGCTTGTTGAATTTTACTTCATAAAGACCTTTGACATCTTTGCAAGGGTCTTCTTTGTTTACAAATGTAATCTGGTCGCCCTCAACGATATAGGTGCCTATAATCGGCTTGTCGGTGTCGATGCCCATGAAGTCAAGACGGTAGCTGCGGCCGTCCATCGTGAGGAACGCTCCTCCGGTGGTGCTCTGCCAGGTGCCTTTGATGCTTTTTTCCACCGCCTTGGTCTCAGCAGCTTTCTTGTCGGCTTGCTCAATGGCAGTCTCTTCTTTCTTCGCCTGTTTCGTGTCCTTTACGACAGTTTTGTTGTCATCTTTGACGACCTTCTCGGTCTTCTGCTCGGGTTTTGTTTCTTTTTTGTCGTTTTTAGACGGTTTGAACACGCTGAATATCAAGAAGAAAGCTAATAATAAAACGAAAATTACCACAATAATCCTTGTGATGATGTTTCCTGATTTTTTCTTCTTGGAAATGCCTTTTTTCTTTGGCTTTCTTATCGGTTTTCTTGCTTTTTTCGCCATAACGTTGATTTTTATTCGTCATTTCTAAGGATTTCTCGACTTCACTTCCTTTCGCTCGAAATGATGGGACAAAGATAATATTTTTTTATTTATAACGTGAAATATCACTATAAATTTTGTAATTTTGCACCGAAATTATTCGGTTATGCAGGAAACGATTCTGATTTTGGATTTCGGCTCACAGGTGACACAGCTCATCGGACGCCGTCTGCGCGAGCTTAACGTCTATTGCGAGATTCATCCATATAATAAAATCCCAGAAATCACTGACGATATCAAAGGTGTCATCCTTAGCGGAAGCCCCTCGTCGGTGCGTGACGAAAATGCCCCGTTTGCCGATTTGTTGGACATCAAAGGCAGGCTACCGCTGCTCGGAATATGCTACGGCGCACAGTTTATGGCATACCATTTCGGTGGTGAGGTGAACTCTTCGTTGGCAAGGGAATACGGTCGCGCGATGCTCACCGTCGTTGAGAAAGACAACCCTCTTTTCAAAGGCGTCTCAACGACTTCGCAGGTGTGGATGTCGCATGGCGACACTATCGCCAAACTGCCGGTAAATGCTCATGTCATAGCAAAAACCGACGATGTGGAGAACGCAGCATACAAAATCGACGGCGAAGACACTTGGGCGGTGCAGTTCCATCCGGAGGTGTTTCATAGCAAGGAAGGCCCTAAAATGCTCGAAAACTTCGTGATGGACATCTGCGGCTGTCATGGCAACTGGACACCTGACTCGTTTATCGACACCACCGTCGAGGCGATGCGCGCCAAACTCGGTGACGACAAAGTGATTCTGGGACTCTCAGGCGGCGTGGACAGCACCGTGGCGGCAGTGTTGCTGAACAAGGCCATAGGCAAAAACCTGACCTGCATCTTCGTTGACAACGGACTGCTTCGCAAAAACGAGTTCGAAGACGTTCTTGATTCATATAAAGACTTGGGACTCAACGTGATAGGGGTGCATGCCGGCAACTTGTTCCTAAGCAAGCTCGCTGGCGTCACCGACCCTGAGGCAAAACGCAAGGCCATCGGCTCGACATTCATCGATGTGTTTGAGGCGGAGGCTAAGAAGATTGAAGGAGCCAAATGGCTCGCGCAAGGCACCATCTATCCCGATGTCATCGAGAGCGTGAGTGTCAACGGACCGAGCTGTAAGATAAAGTCGCACCATAACGTGGGCGGGCTGCCAGAGAAGATGAACCTGAAGATTGTGGAGCCTCTGCGCTCGCTCTTCAAGGACGAGGTGCGCCGTGTGGGACGCGCACTCGGCATCAAACGCGAGCTCGTGGGACGACACCCGTTCCCGGGACCAAGCCTCGGAATACGTGTCCTCGGCGAGGTGACAGAAGAGAAACTGCGCATACTCCGCGATGCCGACGACATCTTTATCCGTGGACTGCGCGAGTGGAGATGCGAGCTGCCGAGTGCCTCGTATCCCAACGAGATGGCCGATAACCTCTACGATAGCATCTGGCAGGCAGGAACGATGCTCCTTCCGGTGAAGAGCGTCGGCGTGATGGGCGATGAGCGTAGCTACGAATATACCATCGCCTTGCGCGCCGTCATCTCTACCGACGGCATGACAGCCGACTGGGTGCATCTGCCATACGACTTCATGGCAAAAGTGTCGAACGACATCATCAATAAGGTCAAAGGCGTGAACCGAGTGTGCTACGACATCTCTTCAAAACCGCCGGCGACCATCGAATGGGAATAAAACTCCGCGAAATCAGTTCACTTGCGAACAAAATAGATGTGGAAGAACAGAAAAATTAATAATTAGCGGATTCTGCGAAATCTGCGAGAGAAAAATATAAGTGATATGACAAAAACAATCAACTGGAAACAGGAAATAGTCTCTTATGCCTTCCTGATATTCGGAAGTGCCTTGTTCGCCGTCGGCGACGTGATGTTCGTGAACCCTTACCATCTCGCCCCTGGCGGCACTTACGGCCTTTCAAACGTGATAAACGCGCTATATCCTTGGAGAGTGTCATTGTACGCGATATGTATGGACATCCCGCTGCTCATCATCGGGACGTGGATTTTAGGCCCGAAATTCGGCTTTAAGACGATTTTATCGACAATACTCATCTTCGGATGCACATTCGCCCTCGAATCGACGTGGGGCTACAAACCCGTGATCTATGAATTCATGTACGCCGTCGAAGAGGGACAGACGGTTGACAAATCGCTGCTTGAGATACTCGGCACCAACATGTATTTCAAACCCGATTATTTCCTCAACACCCTCGTCTCAGGCGGCATCTACGGCCTCGCCATCGGCTTCGTGTTCAAATCAGGAGCTACATCCGGTGGCAGCGACATCATCTCGATGATTCTGCACAAATATACTAAAATCTCTCTCGGCACGTTAGTTATGATAGTTGACTCGATAATAACGCTGACATCGTTGCTCCTTGGCGAGATTCGTCTGCCAATCTACTCAATCCTCCTGATTGTGATAGAAAGCAAGATTATCGACTTGGTGGTTGACGGCGTGAAGAGCTACAAGACGGCATTCATCATCACAGATAAGATAGAAGAGGTTAGATTGTTTATCATCAACGACTTAGATAGAAGCGGAACATGTTTTGTGGGTACCGGTTTGTTTAAAGGTCAGGAGCGTAAGATGATATACACCAACCTCAGCCGCGCCGATTTGGTGAAGTTGAAGATGAGTTTGCGTGGTATCGACCCGAATGCTTTCGTCAACGTGATAGAGAGCGCAGAAGTGATGGGTAACGGTTTTGTGCCACTCCCGCATAATGATAAATGATGACAAAAAAAATTATAAATATTGTAATTTGCCTGATTTTACTGGCATCTGCGAAGGTCAGGGCGCAGCACGACACTTGTCGCGTTGCTCTAATGGTGCCTCTTTATCTTGAACAAATCGACCAGACGTTTTGCGATGCCGAGCCTTCGAATAACACGTTGAAAACCAAGCCATTCTCGTTCCTGCATTTCTACGAAGGCTTTGTGATTGCAGCCGACTCGGTGGCAAACACTCGCGGCATGTACATCGACTTGAAGGTTTACGACGTTGATAACGACGTGAAAAAAGCCGACACAGCCATTGCCGACCCTTGGCTCATTGATGCTGACATGATTGTCGGGCCGTTCTACCTGAAGCCTTTCGAGGTGGTGAAACGCTTCGCTTCCGAAAACTGCATAACGATAGTGAATCCGATAACGCCACGTTCCAACATCGTTGAAAACCATTCGAATGTGATAAAGGTAAAACCTTCGGTGGAGGCACAGATGACGTTCCTCGACAGTCTCGTCAAGAAACATTATCATGCCAATAACGTGTTCATTATCAGAGAGAAAGCAGAGAAAGACTCGGCGATGATTGCAAAAATCAACGAGATTGCGGAGCGAAACATAGATTCGTGCTCTTACGTCCAGAACAGTCATATCGTCAAGATCATAAAAAACAACCATAAACGATGGAAATATCTTAAGATTGATTTTGAAGTGTCTGATTATCTTACAGATAATATCAGCTTGGATATCAATATCTTAAAGGAAAACATCGACGACAGCACGGCTTTCAGAAACCGGGTGATTAATATCAATTATGAGCGTGACAGCCTTAATTTCGTGAAAGATTATGCATCTTCGATGAGGAATAATCTATTCATAGTCTATGGAAACGGGAAGGTGTTTGCCAATGAGATTGTCAACAAGGTGACAAAACTGACCGAAAATTATCCGTTGACGGTGATAATGTTGCCCGACTGGGGTAAGTTTGAAGGTCTTTTCAACGACAACCTGATGAAGATGCGAGCCATTTATTTCAGTGATTATTATGTTGATTATCAGGATATTAGAGTAGAAAGTTTCATTTGTAAATTTAGAAATAGGTATAACACCGAGCCTGCTGAATTTGCTTTTGAAGGCTTCGATATAGGATGGTATTTCCTCAACGCTTTTCACCTTTTCGGTAATGAGATGACAGAAAAGCTGCCTTACTACAATATTCCTTTGTTTCATGCGGAATTCCATTTTCAGAAAAATGATGAATTTTCCGGTTATGAGAATACTTTTTGGAATATTTATCAGTTTAAAGGATACAATAAGATTATTTTGAAGACAGCAGATGAAAAATAGGTTTTTAATAGTTATATTATTGATAATCAATCTATTTTTGGCTTCTTGTAAAGAAGAGAGCGATGCTGTTTTGTCATTTTGGGATAATGGAAATATGAAATCTGAGCTACGTTACACCGACGGCAAGCTTGATGGGGTGTGCCGATGGTTTTACAGCAACGGCAATCTGGAGATGGAAGTCACTTATGACATGAATGTGCTGAACGGTGGTGCAGTGCGATGGTATGAGAACGGAAATGTGGAGGAGAAGGCTTCTTACAAAAACAACCGATACGACGGGGTAGTGGAGGAGTACAACGTTTTCGGCACTTTGATTAGGAAAGCAACGTACAAAGAAGGAGTTCTCGACGGACTCTATTTCCAGTGGTACGACAATGGCAAGCCATTTATGGAGGGAGAATATCTCGACGGCATGATGCACGGCGGCTGGATAATGTACTATCAGGATGGCAGTATCGGGAGCAACGCTGTTTACGACAGAGGTGCCGGCGTGCAGAACGGATTCAGCGAAGGCGGGCTTTATCAAAACGTGCAAATACACTACAAAGACAACGTAAAACATGGCAAGGAGATACACTATAACATGGATGGGAGCATCAAGGAAATCATGATTTGGGAGGAAGGAAAATACGTTGGAAACGAGAAATAAAAAAATTTTGAAAATAATTGTAAAATATCAAATAAAGTTCTATCTTTGCAAAAAATTTCAATAATCTTAATTTAAATAAATACACAAACTTTTAAATAACAAAATAATGAAAGTACAAACCATCATGGAAAACCTGGAAAAGAAACATCCAGGCGAGAAAGAGTATTTACAAGCAGTGCGCGAAGTGCTCGAATCAATTGAAGAAGTTTACAACCAGCATCCGGAGTTTGAGGCTGCAAAAATCGTTGAACGCCTTGTTGAGCCGGATCGTATCTTCACATTCCGTGTCACATGGGTTGATGACAAAGGTCAGGTGCAAGTCAACCTCGGTTACCGTGTACAGTACAACGCCGCTCTCGGCGCATACAAAGGCGGTCTCCGTTTCCACCCGGCAGTCAACGTTTCAATGCTTAAGTTCTTAGGCTTTGAGCAGATTTTCAAGAACTCACTTACCAACCTCCCGCTCGGTGGCGGTAAAGGTGGAGCCGATTTCGACCCGACAGGAAAATCAGACGCTGAAATCATGCGTTTCTGCCAGGCTTTCATGTATGAACTTTGGAGAAACATCGGTGCTGACCAGGATTCACCGGCTGGTGACGTAGGCGTCGGCGGCCGTGAGATAGGTTACCTCTACGGCGCTTACAAGAAACTCGCCCGCGAGCACAGCACAGGCGCTCTCACAGGCAAGAGCTATGGCTGGGGCGGTTCATTGATTCGTCCGGAAGCAACAGGCTTCGGCGCAATGTACTATGTTGACCGTATGGTTCATCAGAAAGGTGAGACAATGCAGGGCAAGAAAGTCGCTTTGTCAGGCTTCGGCAACGTGGCATGGGGCGCAGCTATCAAAGCTACAGAACTCGGCGCTAAGGTCGTCGCTATCTCAGGTCCGGACGGCGTTTGCGAAATCGCTGACGGTATCACCAACGAGATGATTGACTACATGCTCGACATGCGTGCCTCTAACCGTAACAAGGTTCAGGATATGGCCGACAAATTCCCGGGCAAGGCTAAATTCACAGCCGGCAAGAAGGCTTGGACAGTGAAATGCGATATCGCATGCCCATGCGCGTTCCAGAACGAGATGGCTGAAGAGGATGCTAAGGAATTGATTAAGAACGGCGTACAATATGTTGCTGAGGTTTCTAACATGGGTTGCCAGCCGGGTGCTATCGCGGCTATCCAAGCAGCGGGTATCCCGTTCGCTCCAGGTAAGGCTGTCAACGCAGGCGGCGTAGCTACATCAGGTCTCGAGATATGCCAGAACGCAGCTCACATCAACTGGACAGCTCCGGAAGTTGACCAGAAACTCCACAAAATCATGAACGACATCTATGACATGTGCGTTGAGTACGGCAAACAGGCTGACGGCACAATCAACTACGTGAAGGGTGCTAATATCGCCGGCTTCATGCGCGTTGCAAAAGCTATGTTAGCTCAAGGAATCATCTAAGTTTTAGACTTTAGTCTTTAGTCTTTAGACGTTAGACGTTAGTGGAGACGCACGGTTGTGCGTCTCCACTTTTTTTAACAAAAAATAATCAAAAATGGAGAGTCATATTCTTCCGGTGACAAATTCCTGATAGTTGTCGGGATTGATTACCGAACCTCGCTCCATTTTCTGTTATGATAATGTGCTATAACGTTTTTTGATTATCACAAAAAACTTGCCAAATCACGCATTAGGAAAGCATACTTTTGAATTGTTTCCTCATGCGCTTTAAGAAATATTTTAAATTATTTCTGCGATTTCTGCGATTTCTGCGTGAGAAAAAAATCCTATTTCTATTATAATAATTTAACGTTTTTTGATTATCACAAAAAACTTGCCAAATCACGCATTGGGAAAGCATACTTTTGAATTGTTTCCTCATGCGCTTTAAGAAATATTTTAAATTATTTCTGCGATTTCTGCGATTTCTGCGTGAGAAAAAATCCTATCTTTGCAAAAATTTCAGCGATGTCATCTTTCGACGAAATATTGTCAAAACACGAGTTCTCAAAAGAGGAAATCAAAACGCTTCTCGCATCGGAAGGCGAGGAGATGAGCCGTCTTTTCAACAAAGCACTGCAAACCAAGCTGAAATATCTTGATAACTACGTGCATCTGCGCGGTCTCGTCGAGTACAGTAATATCTGTACTAAATCATGCCTCTATTGCGGTGTGAGAAGCAGAAACACTAAGGTGGAGCGTTACACCCTCAGCGATGACGAAGTGATAGAATGCGCCCGTCTTGCCCATAGGCTCGGATACGGTTCTGTCGCGATACAGAGCGGCGAGCGTGACGACCCTGCTTTCGTCGATAAGATTACCTATTTAGTGAAGGAGATAAAGAAAATCGACAACGGCAGCCTCGGCATCACCTTGTCACTCGGCGAGCAAAGCGAGCCGACATACCGCCGTTGGTTTGATGCAGGCGCACATCGTTACCTGCTGCGTATAGAGTCGTCAAACGAAGAACTGTATTATAAGATTCATCCGAAAGATGCAAAACACGACTTCCATAAACGTGTCGCCTGCATCGATTCGCTTTTAAGCATTGGTTATCAGACAGGTACGGGTGTGATGGTGGGGCTTCCGTTTCAGACTCTTGACATCCTTGCCGACGATTTGCTTTTTTTTAAAGAAAAAGATGTGGCGATGGTGGGCATGGGACCTTTCATCCCTCATCCCGACACGCCTTTGTATCAATATGCCGATATGATACCTCCAGCCAAGGAACGTATGAACATGACTCTCAAGATGATAGCTGTGCTGCGCCTGATGATGCCGGAAATCAATATGGTGGCAGCCACCGCGAACCAGACCGTTGACCAGCTGGGACGCGAGAAAGCCATCGCTGTGGGTGCCAACGTGATAATGCCTAACCTCACACCTAATGAGTTCCGCGAGAATTATCTCATCTATCCTGACAAGGCATGTGTGAACGACAGACCCGACCAATGCCAGACGTGTCTCGATGTGCGCATGGCATCAATAGGGCATAAAATTCTTTACAACGCATGGGGCGACTCGAAAGCATTCCTTAAGAGCCATTAGTTATTAGCCATTAGCCATTAGGGATATGACAGCTAATGGCTAAAAATAAAGATCCCGTTCGCCTCGTTTAATTCTTTCGATGCGTGCTTTCAGTTCGTCAAGGAACTTCGGATCTACGTTGGTGAAATTATTTCCTATTGTTTTCCAGCCTTTTTCCGCCACTTCCGGCGTCGCGTAATCCACGAGATATTCAGCGAGGGTGAGTATGGCGTTAGGTGTGCAGTATCGTTTTATGAATCCCGGGACGCTGAACTCCATGAAATGCTCGCCTGTCCTGCCAAGGCGGTAACATGCCGTGCAGAAACTCGGGATGAAGTTGCCGTCGAGAAGCTTGTCGATGATTTCGCTCAAGGTGCGGTCGTCGCCGATTTTAAACTGCTCACGGTTCAGGTTCTGGTTTTCCTGTTTGTCGGTGTTTTTCTCTTCCTCTTCGTGATGATATTTATAGTCGCCAATTTGCAGATTAGTGCCGCCGTCTATCTGTGAGATGCCGTATTGTATGGCTTTCGCGCGGAAAGTGGCGTCTTCGCGGGCGGTGAGAATCATGCCGGTGTAAGGCACTGCGAGGCGGAAGATGGCTATAATTTTCTCGAATGTCTCGTCATCGACGAAATATTTCGAGTCGATGTTCAGTCCTGAAGCGTCTTTGATACGCGGGAACGAGATGGTATGCGGCCCCACGTTGAAACACGCCTCAAGATGGTTGGTGTGTCGAATCATAGCTAAAACCTCGTAACGCCAGTCGTATAAGCCGAAGAGGATGCCCACGCCGTTGTCGTCTATGCCGGCTTGCTGGGCGCGGTCCATGGCGGTGAGACGCCAGTTGTAATCGCCTTTCTTAGTGTTTTTCGGATGATAGTCGTTGTAAATCTCAGGACAATATGTCTCTTGGAATATCTGATATGTTCCGATGCCGGCCTCTTTCACTGTGCGGAAACCCTCCACGTCAAGCGGTGCCGCGTTGATATTGACGCGACGGATGGAGCCTTTGCCTTTGTGTGTGGCGTAGGTCACATTCACGGTATGCGCTATGTACTCCGGCGAGTATTTTGGCGACTCGCCATACACGAGGATGAGACGTTTCTGACCGTCGTCCTCTAATGCCTCCACGTTGTGAACCAGTTCCTCGTCGGTGAGCGTGGTGCGTACCTGCTCCTTGTTTGATGAACGGAAACCGCAGTATTTACAGTTGTTGATGCAATAGTTGCCCACGTAAAGCGGAGCAAAAAGCACTATGCGGTTGCCATAAACGCGACGTTTCAACTCGCGCGCACCCTCCTTGATTTCTTCCACCAAGACGGGGTCGGTGGTGTTGACCAAGACGGCTGTCTCTTCCATCGTCAGACGGTTCTTGTCAAGCGATTTCCGAATAATCTCATGAACTCTCTCAGGGCTGCTCTTTGTGTTGTTGATGTAGTCCCAAATCTCTTCCGAATCGATGAACGGGCGGTTTGGCTCGTCAGGAATCCTGCATTTTTCTGGATGAAATTGCATATTTTTAGTTTTTTATTGTTATTTTTTTCAAAACAACAAAATTCAGCTGAGAAATGACGTGTTTTAATTTCCCTCGCCGTCGGATTTTTACCTCTTCCGGCTCTGACTCTTCATTCGTAATACCCTTAGTCTCAATAACTTATCTCAACTTTAGGCTGTTTACAAACTATTGTTGATTAGTTCTGCAAAAATAATAATTTTTTTTAACATAACCAAACATAAAAAAAACTAATAGCTAATAGCTAATGGCTAATGGCTAATGACTAATGGCTAATGGCTAAAAACCCTCGTCGCTCTCTCAAAAATGCCGTTCATGTAGGCAATTGCCATGCCGTAGTTGCTGATGGGAATGTTGTTTTCAACAGCGAGATTGGTGCGGTTGAGCAGTTGTTTGCGTGTAGCGACGCAGCCGCCGCATTGTATTGCCATGGCGTATTGTCCTATGTCGTTGATGGGGGTGAGGCCGGCGAGATATGTGAAACTCACTGTTTTTCCTGTGAATTTGCGTATGAGAGCGGGCAGTTTCACGCGTCCGATGTCGCTGCAGCTTATCTCGTGAGTACACGACTCAAGCATCAGGATTTTGTCGCCGTCATTGAGTTGTGAGAGGTGTGGCGTCCCTTTGAGATAATTTTCAAAATCGCCTCTCAAGCGCGCAAGTATGATGCTGAAACTCGTCAGCATGATATCGTCGGGGACGATTTTGCTTACAAAGCCAAATGCTTGGGAATCAGTGACTACGAGTGCAGGGCGTGGCATCTTCATCTCGAAATATTGTTTCAGTCCGTTCTCTTTCACCACCACGCAGATGCAGTCGTTGTCAAGTACATCGCGGATTGCCATCACCTGGGGCAGAATCATGCGGCCTTCAGGAGCCTCGTCGTCAATTGGCGTCACGAGAAGCACGATGTCGCGAGGCTTGATGATGCCTCCGAGCAGCGACGTCTTTTTGTAGGCACTGTCGGGAATGACTTTTTTCAAGGTCTCCGCAATGACTTTTGCGTTATCATGTAATACGCTGAAACTCAATATTTTAACATCATATTCTTTCTCTATGGAGTTTTTCAGATTATCATTAATTTCGGTAATGTCCGACTTGTTATGTACAATGATGAAAGGTATGGAATGCCGTTGAAATTGTGCGATGATATTTTTTTCCGGTTCACCAAATGCGTTTTCCGCTAAAATCAGGATGGCACAGTCTATTTCTTTTAATGTCTGGTATGTTTTTTCAACACGTTGGCGGCCCAGCATACTGTTGTCGTCGATGCCTGCCGTATCAATGAGTATCACGGGACCGATGCCGAAAATCTCAATCGATTTCCTGACGGGGTCGGTGGTAGTGCCGGCCTGTTCCGACACTATAGCCATTGGTTGCCCTGTTAACTTATTGATTATCGAGCTTTTACCGTTGTTCATCCGTCCGTATATGCCAATATGGGGCTTCAAATCCTTTGCCATTTTTTTCGAAAAAATTACCTTTTTGATATAGTTCGCAAAGTTAACAAAAATCCTTGGATTTACAAGAAAATAACGAAAAAAAATAATTTCAAAAATTTTTAAAATTAATATTGTATCTTCAAAAAAGAATCGTATCTTTGCAGATTATTAAATACTGAGTAAGAAAAGAAAGAAAATCGTATAAATCATTCATTAACACAAATTTATAAATATGGCAAAAGTGAAATCATTAGCGGAACTGAAAGCTATGAGAGAGAAGCTTCAGTCGAACCTTGACCTTCGCGAGAAGAGCAACGACCCCGATTCGTTGGTGCAAATCAAGGTCGCAATGGCCACCTGCGGTATTGCCGCCGGTGCAAAGCAAGTTATGGAACACCTGATGGAGAAAGCCGACGAGCTGAAGTTGCCCATCGTTTTCACCCAGACGGGCTGCATGGGCTACTGCCACGCTGAACCTACCATCGAGGTGAGATGCCCTGGCAAGGATCCTATCGTTTTCGGTCATGTTGACAACCAGAGAGCTGACGAAATCCTCACCAAGTATGTGATGAACAACGAGATGGTGGAGGGTGTCATCCCCGTGAATTATGAAACTATTGGCTAACTTTAATTGGAGGACTTTATATGGCGAAAATCAAGATGCACGTGCTTTGCTGCGGCGGTACAGGCTGTCAGGCATCGGCGAGTGCTGAAATCATCGAGAACTTCCAGGACATTCTGGCTGAGAAGGGTTTACAGGATGAGGTTCAGGTGGTCAAAACGGGTTGTTTCGGTTTCTGCGAGAAAGGCCCTATCGTGAAAATCATGCCTGACAACACTTTTTACACCCAAGTGAAACCTGAAGATGTCCGTAAAATCATTGACGAGCACATCATCAAGGGTCGTAAGGTGACAGACCTTCTTTATCTCGACCCGGAGAACAAAGAACATGTTGCCGACTCGAAGCACATGGGATTTTACCGCAAACAACTTCGTATCGCTTTGCGCAACTGCGGTTTCATCAACCCTGAGAACATTGACGAGTACATCTCGCGCGACGGTTATGAGGCTCTCGGCAAGGTACTCGGCGAGATGACGCCACAGCAGGTCATCGACGAGATAACCAAGTCGGGACTCCGTGGACGTGGTGGCGCGGGCTTCCCGACAGGTGTGAAATGGGGTCTCTGTGCCAAGAACCAGGCAGACCAGAAATACATCATCTGCAATGCCGATGAGGGTGACCCGGGTGCGTTCATGGACCGTTCCATCATGGAAGGCGACCCGCACAGCGTCATCGAGGCTATGGCCATCGGCGGCTATGCCATCGGTGCTACCAAGGGTCTTGTCTATATCCGCGCTGAATACCCGTTAGCTATCCACCGTCTGCAGGTGGCTATCGCACAGGCTCGTGAATACGGACTCCTCGGCACCGACATCCTCGGCTCAGGCTTCGACTTCGACATAGAGCTGCGTTACGGCGCCGGCGCGTTCGTATGCGGTGAAGAGACTGCACTTATCCACTCAATGGAGGGTAAACGTGGCGAGCCTACGTTCAAACCACCGTTCCCAGCAGTGGCAGGTTATAACATGAAGCCTTCAAACGTGAATAACGTAGAGACTTACGCTAATATCCCGATAATCATTAATAAAGGTGCCGACTGGTTTGCATCAATCGGCTCGGAGAAATCAAAAGGTACCAAGGTGTTCGCCTTGGCAGGCCAGATTAACAACGTCGGTCTTATCGAGGTCCCAATGGGAACAACCCTTCGCGACATCATTTATGAAATCGGCGGTGGTATCAAAGGTGGCCGTCAGTTCAAGGCTGTCCAGACAGGCGGTCCTTCAGGCGGCTGCTTGACAGAGAAACACCTCGACACCCAGATTGACTACGACAGCCTCGTGGCAGCCGGCTCAATGATGGGTTCAGGCGGTATGGTCGTCATGGATGAGACATCGTGTATGGTGGCTATCGCTAAGTTCTACCTTGAGTTTACTTGCGAAGAGAGCTGCGGTAAATGTACACCTTGCCGTGTGGGTAACAAACGTATGCTTGAGATACTCAACAAGATAACCGAAGGCAACGGCACAATGGACGATCTCCAGGAACTCCGCAACCTCGCTTCCGTTATCAAGGACGCCGCTCTGTGCGGTCTGGGTCAGACATCACCGAACCCTGTCCTTTCAACACTTGACAATTTCTGGGATGAGTACGTCGAGCATGTCGTCAATAAGAAATGCCGTGCCGGTGTGTGCAAGAAACTAATGAGTTATGTCATCGACAAGGATAAATGTATAGGCTGTGGCAAATGTGCGCGTAACTGCCCGGGTGATGCCATCACCAAGACCGACTACATAGCTGAAGGTCATAAGCTGCCTTCGATGATAATAGATACCAAGAAATGTATCAAGTGCGGTGCTTGCATCGCCGGTTGTAAGTTCGGTGCAATTTCTGTCCAATAAAAAATAGAGAGGAGATAATAGTATGATTAACGTAACAATAGATAACAAACAGATCCAAGTTCCTGAAGGCACTACTATTTTGAAAGCTGCCCGCATGGCTGGTGTCCATATTCCTACCCTCTGCTATTTTGAGTTGGCAGGGATGAATTTTGAAAATAAACCCGGTGGCTGCCGTGTCTGCGTCGTCGAAGTGACCAAGGATTTCAATGGCCGTCCTCGTCGTAACCTCGCCCCGGCTTGCGCCACTGACTGCGTGGAAGGCATGGAGGTGCTTACACACAGCGCCCGCGTCATCAACGCACGCCGTACCGTGGTCGAGCTGATTCTTTCCGACCATCCGGCCGACTGCTTGACATGCTCCAAATCAGGACAGTGCGAGCTTCAGTCATTGGCACAATATCTCGGCATCCGCGATATTCCTTTCCAAGGCGAGAAATCGACCTATCGTAAAGATATGTCACCTTCAATCATCCGCGACATGGATAAATGCGTGATGTGCCGTCGTTGCGAGAACATCTGTAACAACATCCAGAGCGTTGGTGCCTTGTCGGCCATCAACCGTGGCTTCACCGCCGTCGTCGCTCCGGCTTTCGAGCAGGATATGGTGGATTCACCGTGCGTCATGTGTGGTCAGTGCGTGCAGGTGTGCCCTGTCGGCGCACTCAGCGAGGTGGATGACACCCGTAAGGTCATCGCAGCTATCAACAATCCTAAGAAGACCGTCATCGTAAATACGGCTCCCGCAACACGTGTAGCCCTCGGTGAAGAGTTTGGCATGGCACCAGGTAACATCGTCACAGGTCAGATGGCCGCTGCGCTGCGTCGTCTGGGCTTCGATTATGTGTTCGATACCGACTTTGCCGCCGACCTCACCATTATGGAAGAAGGTACCGAGCTTCTCGACCGTCTCAATAAATTCATGGCTGGCGACAAGAGCGTGCGCCTGCCTATCATGACATCGTGCTGCCCGGGCTGGGTTAACTTCTTCGAACACTTCTTCCCTGATATGCTTGACGTGCCTTCAACAGCCAAGTCGCCTATGCAGATGTTTGGTGCTGTCGCCAAGACTTACTGGGCACAGAAGATGGGCATCAATAGAGAAGACCTCGTCGTTGTCTCCATCATGCCTTGCTTGGCGAAGAAATGGGAATGCACACGTCCTGAGTTCGCCGTTGATGGCAATCCTGACATCGACTACGTCCTCTCGACACGTGAGCTGGCTCGCTTGATTAAACAGTTCAACCTCAACCTGAAAGATATGCCTTGCGAAGACTATGACGATCCGCTCGGCGAGTCAACAGGTGCCGCTGTCATCTTCGGTGCTACAGGCGGTGTTATCGAGGCTGCTACTCGTACGGCATACGAGGTGTTTACAGGCAAGACACTCGAAAAAGTGGAGTTTAACGAACTTCGTGGTCTGGAAGGCGTCCGCGACGCATGGGTCGATTTCAACGGTACTCCTATCCATATCGGCATCGCAAACGGCCTCGCCAACGCCCGTAAACTCCTTGAGAGAGTACGCGAAGGCAAAGAGCAGTTCCACGCCATCGAAGTCATGGCATGCCCTGGCGGTTGCATCGGCGGTGCCGGTCAGCCTTACCATCACGGCAACAGCGAAATCATCAGGAAGCGTTTCGAAGCCATCTATCGTGAAGATGAAGGCAAACCGATACGTAAGTCACATGAAAATGCTTCAATCAAGAAACTTTATGCCGAATTCCTTGGTGAGCCTTGTGGACATAAGTCACACGAACTGCTGCACACACACTATTTCGATAAGTCAGACAAAGTTGAAATCAGTGAGTAATTGTTTAATCGAAAATAAAGAAAGGAGATAATCATGGCAGTTATCAAATTATCAGAATCCAAGATACAATTTGTAAAGGACGTTTGCAAATCGTTCGGCAACAAAGGCAGCGAAGTTATCAACGTGCTGCATAAGGTTCAGGGCGAGTTTGGCTACCTTCCAGCCGAGGTACAGGAACTCGTTGCTGAAGAGCTTAACATCCCTGTATCGAGAGTCTATGGTATCGTTTCGTTCTATTCTTTCTTCACCATGACGCCTAAAGGCGAGCACCCAATTAGCGTTTGCTTGGGTACAGCCTGCTATGTGCGTGGCGCAGAGAAAGTTTTGGACGAGCTAAAACGTCTGCTTGGCATCAACGTGGGTGAGGTCACCTCCGATGGCAAGTTCTCGCTGACATGCCTCCGCTGCGTCGGTGCCTGCGGTCTTGCCCCGGTCATCGAAGTGGGTGAGAAGGTGTATGGCCGTATGACACCCGACAGGGTGAAAGAGGTTTTGGCTGAGTACAACGATTAATCGATAGGGACGTATCGAATGCGTCCCTTACCTTATCAATTAATACGAATTGTGGGAATGGAATTATTCTGTCCCCACAATTTTTTTTGCTATTTCGGTAAATAAATCCGTTATTCACCGAAAATTTTTCGGTAATTATAGCGATTATTCACCGAAAATGTTTATCTTTGCAAAAAATTATTATACGAAACAGCTATTTCGGAAATGATGGTTTCGGAACAAACGAAAGGAGAAATATGAAGTTTTATGACAGATTGGAAGAGTTGGATTACCTTCACAAAGTTTACAGACAGTCTGCTGATAATGCAAGATTTACTGTAGTTACAGGGCGCAGACGTATTGGAAAGACATCGTTGTTGCTGAAAGCGTATGAAGGTGAGCCGATGTTGTATTTCTTTGTGGCGCGGAAGTCGGAAAGCGATTTGTGCGAGTCGTATCTTGATGAGATTAAACGAGTTTTCGATGTTTCAATGTTGGGTAAATGTGATAGGTTTATTGATATTTTCGAATGGCTTATGGAGTTTTCCCAAAAACAGCATTTCACGTTGGTGATCGATGAGTTTCAGGAGTTTTTCAGGGTAAACTCGTCAGTCTTCAGTGATATGCAGCGTGTTTGGGACAAATATGAGAAGACTTCGCATATAAATTTAATTGTTTGCGGTTCGGTTTATTCGATGATGAACAAGATTTTCAAAGACAAGAAAGAGCCTCTTTATGGTCGTGGCACTGGTGAGTTGCGTATTAAGCCTTTCCGTCCGTTGGTTTTAAAACAAATTTTGGCTGATGCCAATCCTGATTATACAAATGAAGATTTGTTGTCGTTATTTTCATTTACAGGTGGCGTTGCTAAATATGTACAGCTATTGGTTGATGCCAAGGCTTTGACCAAAGAGGCAATGATTGACTATATAATAAGTCCAAATTCGCCAATGCTTAACGAAGGAAAGAATAGTCTTATTGAAGAGTTTGGCAGGGATTATGGTGTTTATTTCTCCATCCTCTCATGCGTTGCAAGAGGATACAACACCAGAACAGAGATTGAAAATGTTATTGGCAAAGAAATCGGCGGTTATCTTACAAATCTGGAACGCGAATATGAACTGTTGAAGAAACGCCAACCGATGTTTGAAAAATCTTCATCGAAAAATGTGAGATATGAACTTGATGACGCATTTTATAGTTTTTGGTTTAGATTTGTTTTCAAGTATAGCTACATCATTGAGATAGAGAATTATCAGAAATTGAAAGAGATAATCATGCGCGATTACGACACTTTCAGCGGTTTGATGCTTGAACGTTATTTTTATGCGAAAGCCGTTGAATCGGGGCAATTTACTCGTATTGGCAGGTGGTGGGATCGTAAAGGCCATGATGAGATTGATTTGATTGCTGCAGATGAGTTGGATAATAAAGTGATGTTTTATGAGATAAAGAAAGATTATAATGAGTTGAGAGTTGAACAGTTGATAAGGAAGACGAATTCGTTTATTAATGCTACGCATGCCTTCAAAGACTATTCTGTTGAAACCAGAGGACTTTCGATAAGAGACATGTAAGAGAGTGTAAATTAATCTGTGTCAAGGAATGGTTGTCGCAAAAACACAATATTCCAATATGGAAAATCCGGCAAAAAACCATATCGGAATATTGTTTTTAGTAGATGCAAAATCCTTTACGATCTATTTATTAGTCGCAAATTGTGACCTTAAACTTTTTAATAAAAATTCGCTGAGCCTAAAACTTCATCTCCAAATTCACCTTCACATCAGGATGCAGCGAGTTGCCATAATTATCTCCTTACGTTAACTTTTTTTGTTTTTATTCCATCCGCCGTCTCAACTCTAACCATGTAAATGCCTGTTTCACAGTCACTTAAGTCGATTGTAGCGTTGTCGGTGGCTTCCATCTCAAGAATCTTTTGGCCTAACACGTTAAGCACTATGATGTTCATCGCGCCTTCGCTTTCGATGCTCACGATGCCGTCGGTCGGGTTGGGATAGAGTCGCATGTCGCTTGCTGAGAGTTCAGACACCTCGTCATCGCCGCCTTCGCAGTCGTTTTCATAAGTCATGAAGACTCCGTCCTCAAGCTCGTCGGAGGCGTAAAGCTCATTGCCCTTGCCGTCGGAGATGAAGAATGAACATTCGTCGTCGGTGTCGTATTGCGCGGTGGTATGATACCATCCATGGTTCCAGATGAAGCTGAGATTCTGGCTGAGTAGCGGCATGGTGACTGTCTGTTCCGAGCCTTCCGTCATGGTGATGACGGCGATACGCTGGCCGTTTTCATCTGTCACGCTGATGGCGGCACCTTTCCAGCCATCGCCGCCGGCATCGTGGAGCTGGAACACCATATCGCATTTCTCGCCCACGAGGACGGTGCGATACACGTTACGGCTCACGCCTGCTGATGTGGTCACATAGATGGCATATTTATAAAGACCTGGTTCCAAGCCGTTGTCGTCATAGCTCATGGCGGCACCAACCTCAACGTCGGTCAAAGTGGCTACAACCTGATTGTTGCGGCGGATGCTAATCGAGCCGATGTCGGAGAGAGTGTTGCCGTTCAAGTTGGTTGAGGGGTTGTCCCAACTGAGCGTGACGCCGTTGAAATCATCGTTTTCGGTGACGGTGAAGTTGACCACGCTGTCGGCTCTCAGGTAATAATCCGAATTTTGCGGAACGATATGTCCGATGAATGAGTTCATGTCATTAAAGGCATATTTCGTGGTGTTGAGTGCTCCGATAGGGCACCATGCGTCGTCGCGACCGCTCCAGCCCCAGTTGAAGTGGAAATAGTCGTTCTCATCGTAGCCGTCGCACACAAAGGCGTGTCCGCCGGCTCCATTATCGTCGCTGCCGCTGTAATACAGAGGGATATTCTCATCCAAGCCGCCGTCTTTAAGCATCTGTGCCCATTCCTCGTTGGAGTACCAACTCCAGCCCCAATAACCCAAAGTCTCATATTCACCTGTCGAGAAGCCGAAGTAATTGCTGAGCGCGGGCGGCACATCCTGTGAATAAGCACCGCTGCCGTTGCCGCTGTATTGCATATCCACGGCAATGCCACAATGGTGCAGGAACTGCGCGATGTAGAAATAATCCTCCTCAGTGCTGGTGGAGTCAAGGGCGTTAGGCATCAGCTCGAAATGATAATCCGTCGCTCCAAAATTCGCAGTCTGCTGCGGATAGCCGCTTGGGTTGTAGGTGTGCGAGCCTATGCCGCGGTCAGGATAGTCCCAGAATTTCATCACCTGACCCATTGCAGTTGCGACACATCCGGCATAGACATAGCCTCCGTTGCCTTCGGGATCCTCAGGACACTGGCTGTTCCACGGGAAGTTCTGGTTCCATGTGGTCTGACACAACGGGCCGACCACGTTGCGGGCTTTCCTGCCTTGTTTTATCTCACCGGTGGCTGCTACCGACTTCCATTCGGCTAAGATGTCGGCAGTGGCTGCGATGTTGTTTTGTCTGACATATTGAATCTCAATACTATATCCCGACAACATGAATGCTAATCCGTCGGCTATGTCGTCAGGATTGAAACAACCAGTCGTGGAATAAGCGAGGATGGGTTTCACTCGGTCGTCACCCGCAACAACGACGAAACCGTTGTCTCCAGCAACATTGAACACGTAAAACTCTACCTCACCGCGTGTGGCTGGTGAGTAAACTAATTGAAGATTGATATCGGCTTTCTGCAGTACCGTGGTGCTTAAAAAATTCTCGCCGATTTGACGAGCATGCTGTCGGTCAACAGTACCAGCCGTCATCAATAGCGTGCTGGTGGTAAGCAAACAAAAGAATAGTAGTTTTTTCATGTCTGATTATTTTTAAGTTTAAAATTCATCTAACTTGTGCTTAATATAGCTTGCAAAGGTAAATTTTTTTTTAATATCTTTATCATTAAATTTTCGAAAAAAATTTCGTAAATAACTTATGGCGTAACCCGAATAGGTTAAGTTTAGTTTTATCCCATTTTGGTTGAAATTTTGTCGTGTTATAATGATTTTTGTCTCAACATAATAAAAAAGTAAGTAACTTTGCTTAAAATTTTGAAAATGGAAGAGGAGAAAAAAGAGCATTCGGTGAGGATTCAGACCTCATTGCTCAATGCTGTGGAGAAAAAAACATTGGTATGGCTTGCTGAGAGGCAACCGAAATGGATAGATTCCGACATGCTTACATGTATAGGCCACATCGGGGCGGTGTTGATAGCCTTGGGATTTATCATGTCGGGCTATAGTGTTCGTTTTTTGTGGATTTCGGTGGCGGGCTTCGTCGTGAACTGGTACGGCGACTCCCTTGACGGCACCCTTGCGCGCGTCAGGAATCAGCAGCGTCCTGTCTATGGCTTTTATCTCGACCACACGATGGACGCGATAAACGAGACGATAATGTTCCTCGGTGCCGGTCTGTCGCCTTTCATGCGTTTTGATTTGTCGTGCCTGATTCTCGCAGTTTATCTTATGCTCACTCTCAACGTGTCGATAAATGCGCATCTCAGAAATCAGTTCAAGCTGACATACGCGAAACTCGGTCCTACAGAGTTCCGCATCATCTGCATGGTGGCTCTGATTTTGTTGATTGGAATAAAGCCGCTAAGGACGGCATCAGTGGATGTTACGTGGATTAACGGGATGACGCTCGGTATCCTCGACATCGTGGGAATCGTTATTTTACTTGTTCTTACGATAATTTATGTCGTCACCATAATACAAGACGCGCGCTATTTCGCGAAAATTGACCCGAAAAAGAAAAATGACTAAGTCGCAGGTATTGTTGTTGAGTCGATTTCCTAAATTTGTAGCTGGAAATCTGTTGGGTACGGTCGTCGATACGCTTGTTCTCTGGATATTGTCACATTATGTGTTTGAGGGCTATTTGGGCGATATAATCATCTCGCCGATAATATCGTTCGAATGCGCTGTGCTGGTGAATTTCCTCGTGGCTTATTATATAACGTGGAAAGACCGTATCAGTAAGTTGACTATAGGTTCTTTTTTGCGACATTATTTGGGATATAACGCATCGTGTACAGGCAGTTTTTTCATAAAAATGGGACTCCTAATGCTGATTGAATATCTTACAAAATGGAATGTCGTGCTTTGTAACTTGTTGGCTCTCTGCGTGTCTGGCACCGTCAATTTTGTTATGGGAGAGTTTGTTATTTTCAAAAAACGGATGAAAGGAAAATGCGATGGCACTGATAACAATGGATGATATTGAAAATATGTCGCCTATTTTCAAGGGAAAATTTGGCCATTGTCTGGCTAATACTCTTGTGAAAATCCTCGGAGTTGGTAAGTTGTCGGAGATATACTCCTTGTATGAGCACCTGTCAGGTCCCGACTTCATCGACCATTATCTCAAACATCTGAAAATTAATTATAAAGTTGCCGGCATCGAGAATCTCGTCTCGCTTAAAACGCAACCGTTCATCACAATAAGTAACCACCCGTATGGCGCCCTCGACGGCTTGATGATTATCGATGTTATCGGACATTTCCGTGAAGATTATAAGGTGATGGTGAATAATTTCTTGTCCCTTGTAAAGACCATGTGTTGTAACTTCATCAGCGTGAAGCCCGATTTCAAGACGACAAAAATCACTGCCGACAGCATCCGCGGCATCCGTAAGGCGATAGCACATCTCAAGGAAGGGCATCCTCTTGGACTGTTCCCCGCCGGTGCCGTCTCCGACCTCAGTCTGCGTGACCGCTGCGTCCGCGACCGTAAATGGCAAGAATCGGCAATAGCATTGATTAAAAAAGCCAAGGTGCCGGTGGTGCCGGTGCGTTTCTTCGACAGAAACTCTAATCTCTTCTATTGTATCGGATTGATAAACAGCACGTTACGTGTTTTGAGACTGCCTCGTGAGGTGCTTAATAAAAGCAAAAAACTCATCCGGGTAGGCATCGGAGAACCTATCTCGGTGGAACAACAGGCACAGTTTGACTCTATCGAATCATTTGGTGCTTTTTTACGTGATTCGGTGTATGGCATGGCCTTGCCGGAAAATTTTATCTTACGCAATGAATTAAGTTTTGATTTATAAATTATTGATAATCAAATATTTATAAAATGAGTACCAAGATTAAAGAAGTAGTGACAAAGAAAGAATTGAAAGATTTTGTTCACTTTCCTAATCACCTTTACAAAAATAATCCCTATTATGTCCCTCAGATAGAATCGATGGACAGAGACGCTTTAAATCCTAAGAAAAACCATGCTTTTGAGGTGTGCGAAGGTAAATATTGGCTGGCATACGATGAAAATGACCGGATTGTGGGTCGTGTGGCAGGCATCATAAATCATCGTTACAACGAGAAGACAGGAGGGAAAACATGTCGTTTCGGTTGGATTGATTTCATTGATAATCAAGATGTTTCGGCGGCTTTGATGCGTACTGTAGAGCAATATGCCAAAGACAAAGGTATGACGAAAGTGAGCGGTCCTACAGGTTTCCTTGAGTTTGACCCTTCAGGCATCTTGGTTGAAGGTTTCGACCAGCTGCCTACGGCTTACGGCAAGTATAATGCGCCCTACTATGAGTCACATCTTCTGGCGTTGGGCTATGAAAAAGAAGTCGATTTTGTGGAGTACCGCATCCTCGTGCCAGAAGTGATTCCTGAACGTTACGCACGCGCTTCGGAACTCGTGTCTGCCAGAACAGGGCTGCGTGAAGCCCCAATACGATGCCGTGCCGACCTGAACCCCTATCTCGATAGCCTGTTCCAGTGCTTGAACAATGCTTATTCGAAGCTGCATGGCTTCTCGGAACTTACCGCAGGCCAGTGCGATGACCTGAAAAAACAGTTTCTGAACAACATCACAACAGATTTTGTGTCAATCATTATAGACCACGACGACAAAGTGGCGGCGTTTGGTGTGGCACTGCCGTCGCTGTCGAAAGCTATGCAAAAGGCCAACGGAAGTATGTTCCCGTTCGGATTTATTCATCTGCTGAAGGCACTGAAGAAAAACGACACTATCGACTTGCTGCTAATCGCAATCGACGATAAATATCAAAATAGAGGCGTTAACGCAATGATTTTCAATAAGTTCGCAAAGGGAATCACAAAAAACAAAGTGAAATATATCGAATCGACACGCGAGTTAGAAACCAATACCACCGTGCAAAATCTCTGGGGACGTTTCGAAAAGACATTGAACAAACGTGCGAGGGTATATCTGAAAAAAATATAATTATTATGAAAACCAAATTGTTACAAAAAAATTGTGCTAAATACACGACACCGCAAGACATAATGGCAAAAGGGCTTTACCCTTACTATACACCTATTGAGTCAGAGCAGGGCACCGTAGTTAAAATCAAAGGGAAAGACGTGCTGATGTTCGGCTCAAACAGCTATCTCGGCTTGTCGAACGACCCTCGTATGAAAGAAGCTGCCATCGCTGCCATCAAGAAATACGGCACAAGTTGTTCCGGCTCACGTTTTCTTAACGGCACCCTCGACCTCCATGTAGAATTAGAAGCGAAATTAGCAAAACTGGTGGGTAAGGACGACGCAGTCTGTTTCAGCACCGGTTTTCAGGTTAATTTGGGTGTCGTTTCAGCGTTATGTGGCCGTAGCGATTATCTGTTGCTCGACCGCCTCGACCACGCCTCCATCATCGAAGGAAGTCGCCTGTCGTTTGGTAATGTGTTGAAATACAACCATAACGACATGAAAAGTCTTGAGGAACGCCTGCGTCATTGTGAGCCTGATGCCGTGAAGCTCATCGTCACCGACGGCATCTTCTCTATGGAAGGTGACATCGTCACGTTGCCTGAAATGGTGGCTCTCGCCGAGAAATACAATGCCGACATCATGATTGACGACGCTCATTCACTCGGCGTCCTTGGTGAGCAGGGTAGAGGCACGGCTAACCATTTCGGCCTCACCGATAAAGTTGACCTCATCATGGGCACCTTCTCGAAGTCGTTCGGCTCCCTCGGCGGTTTCATCGCCTCCGATTTCGAGATAATAAACTATCTGAAACACAACGCACGTTCGCTGATTTTCAGTGCCAGTATGCCGCCGGCTAACGTGGCAGCAGTGAGCAAAGCTATCGATATCATGCTGAGCGAACCCGAAAGGATTCAACATCTATGGGATTTAAGCAACTACGCACGCAAACACTTCAACGACAGAGGCTTCGACACCGGTCATAGCGCAACACCGATTATCCCGTTGTACGTCTATGATTCAGAAAAATCTTTCTATATTTGCAATAAATTGCTGGAAAACGGAATCTTTGTCACACCGGTGGTGGCACCTGCCGTGCCTGAAAACGATAGCTTGATACGTTTCGCACTCATGGCAACACACACTTTCGAACAGGTTGATGAGGCTCTTGATAAAATAACAAAAGTCTTTAAAGATTTGGAAATCATATAGTTATGATAATTTTCATAACAGGAATATCATCCGGATTTGGTCTTGAAACAGCTCGCTTGCTGGCTCAGAAAGGACACGTTGTTTACGGTACCGTCCGACGTGACGTGACTCCTCTGCCTGACGTGCATTACCTCCGTCTTGACGTCCGCGACAAAAATGCAGTATTTGCAGCTGTTTCACAAGTTATTGATAATGAAGGATATATCGATGTCCTCATCAATAATGCCGGCATAGGTATCGGCGGTCCGCTGGAGCTTGCTTCTGAAGAAGAAGTCAGACTGCAGATGGATACTAATTTCATGGGTCTCGTCAATTGTGTTGATGCCGTGCTGCCACTCATGCGCAAACAAAAACATGGAAAAATCATTGCTCTCAGCTCCATAGGTGGCTTGATGGGACTGCCGTTTCAGGGGTTTTATTCGGCAAGTAAATTTGCCATCGAAGGCTATTGCGAAGCCCTTAGAATGGAAGTGAAACCATTCGGAATCAAAGTGATAGCGGTGAGACCAGGCGATTTCTCCACCGGATTTACAGGAAGCCGAAAAAAAATAGCAGATGATATGGCTGATATTTATCCGCAATATCTCAATGCCATCGGAAAAGCTGAGCATGACGAATATAACGGATTGAAACCCAATGTTTTAGCTCAAAAAATAAATAAAATTATCAAAAAGAAAAATCCAAGAAATGGCTACGTAGTCGCCACTTTCGAACAGCACCTCTCTGTGTTACTGAAACGCATTCTGCCATCCAAATTATTTGCCTCAATCATCGCTTCTTACTATAAAATGTAAGCATTTTAGCTGTTTTTTTTCTGTAGCTTCCAAAAAAATCAGGGAATAGAAAAAAAATTTGTTTTTGTGTCTAAAAATATCTATCTTTGTAACTTTATTTTGAGTTAAAAATTCATAAGTCAAAAATAAAAATTTTTTTGTTATGTATCTGATAGTCAATAGAAAAGAATTAGCACAGGACACTTTCATGATGGAAATCGAGGCACCTCGTCTGTCGAGGGCAGCCCTTCCGGGACAGTTCCTTATCATCAAAATGACAGAAAAAGCCGAGCGCATCCCGCTCACAATCAGTGACAACGACCCGTGGAACGGCACCGTGACAATTGTTTTCAAGGCTATCGGAAACTCCACCCGTCAGATGGCCGAATACAAGGTGGGCGACACTTTCCTCGATGTCGTTGGTCCGCTGGGCCGTCCGTCGGAGTTCATACACATGTCGTATGAGGAACGCAAGACCAAGAAATACGTCTTCATCGGCGGCGGCGTGGGCATAGCACCTATCTTCCCGCAGGTGAAGTGGCTGTATCACAACGGCGTGAAGGCCGACGTCATCATCGGAGCGCGCACGCACAGCCTCCTCGTGTATGAAGACGAGCTTTCATCGATGTCAAATCTTTACGTCATCACTGATGACGGCAGCTCAGAATATAAAGGCGTGGTCACCGACATGCTGCAACGTCTTGTGGATCAAGGCAATCACTATGACGAATGTATCGCCATCGGCCCGATGATTATGATGAAGTTCGTGTGCCAGCTCGCTCAGAAACTCAACATCAAATGCACAGTGTCGATGAACGCACTCATGGTTGACGGCACCGGAATGTGTGGCGCCTGCCGTATCAGCGTGGGCGGTCAGACCAAGTTCACCTGCGTCGATGGACCGGAGTTCGACGGCTCAAAGGTCGATTTCGCGGAAGCCATGAAACGTCAGTCGATGTACAACAACGTGGTCGCGCACAAGCAACTCGAAGATGAGGAGAAGGCGGAGAACCATAAGTGTCATGTGGGCGGCATCATCGACGAGCCTCGCGACAAGAAACATCGCGTGAAAATCACGGAGCAAGACCCGTTGGTACGCGCCCATAACTTCGACGAGGTGTGTCTCGGATACACTGCCGACGAAGCCATAGTGGAGGCACAACGCTGTCTGCAATGCGGTCGCCCTCAGTGTGTCACGGGCTGTCCGGTGAACATCAACATCCCGGGCTTTGTGAAAAAGGTGTCAGAAGGCGACTTCCTCGGCGCCGCTCAAATCATCGATGAGGACTCGGCACTGCCGGCGGTGTGCGGCCGTGTGTGCCCGCAGGAGACACAGTGCGAGGGCAAATGCGTGATGGGCGTGAAATACGAGCCTATAGCCATCGGAAAACTCGAGCGTTTTGTGGGCGACTGGTCACGTGATAACAACATCAACCTCACCAAGCCAGTAAAGAAAAACGGCAAGCGCGTGGCTGTCATCGGTTCAGGCCCTTCTGGTCTCACATGCGCCAAGGAGCTTCTCGTGAGAGGCTACGACGTCACGGTGTTCGAAGCCCTGCATGAGTTCGGCGGCGTGTTGGCATACGGCATCCCTTCGTTCCGTCTGCCGAAAGAGACCGTCGTCCGTCATGAGGTGGAGAACGTGATGCGTCTCGGAGGCCATTTCTTCAAGGACGTGGTGATAGGTCGTACCGCCTCGATTGAGAACCTGATGAAAGACGAGCATTTCGACGCCGTGTTCATCGGCACAGGCGCCGGTCTGCCCAAGTTCATGAACATCCCGGGCGAGAACCTCTGCGGCGTGGTGTCTGCCAATGAGTTCCTCACAAGAAACAACCTTTTGTTCGCATATAAAGAAGGCTATGAAACGCCGAATTACATAGGCAAGAAAGTGGCTGTGGTGGGAGGCGGCAACGTCGCCATGGACGCGGCACGCACCGCCTTGCGTCTCGGCGCCGACGTGCACGTAGTGTACCGTCGTTCGGAGGCTGAGCTCCCGGCACGCGCCGAAGAGGTGCATCACGCCAAAGAAGAAGGCGTAGTCTTCGACCTGCTCTGTAACCCTGTCGAGATTCTCGGCAACGGAGACGGATGGGTCAAAGGCATGCAATGTGTCAGAATGGGACTTGGCGAGCCTGACGCGTCGGGCAGAAGACGTCCGGTGGAGATAAAAGGCTCAGAGTTCATCCTCGACGTCGATATGGTCATCATGGCACTCGGCACCTCGCCTAATCCGTTGATTTTCAGGACGACACCAGGCTTGAACGCCGACCGCCACGGTTGCATCGTCGCCAAGGAAGACGGCCGTACCACACGTCACGGCGTGTTCGCTGGCGGCGACGCGGTGAGCGGAGCCGCCACAGTGATACTCGCAATGGGCGCCGGCAAAAAAGCCGCCAAGGCTATTGACGAATATCTCCATAATGAGATGATGTAATTTGTTGATAATAAAAATAATCATAAAATGTCAGGAAATATTACCATGAAACACTTGTGTCCTCTGCTGTTGGCACTGATGCTGACACTGCCGTCGCTCGCGCAAAACAAGCAAAAAAAAGAAATCGAGAGCATTAAAAACAGCGGAAACTATTATTTCGCCTCAAGCGGACAATGCCCAAATATCAGCGCGGCGCGTAACAAAGCCATCGACAACCTCATCCTCGACATCTACGAAAACTGCAATCCAAACTTTGCCTTCGTGGATGAAGACACCGGAAACGCACTGTCGAAACGCCTCTTCCTTACGTTTCAAGATGATTTTAAGAAAAAATCTAACTATCTGATTATCAACAATGATTCTGGTAAGGCGGAAGTGTTCTGCTATCTGAAAAAGTCGGATTTCATGGCTATATGCGACGAACGCAAGACTCTCGCCGACACCTACTGCAATGAAGGCATCAAAGTGGATTTTAACCAAAAAGAAAACTCATCCATCGGCGACGCACTACGTTATTATTACTGGAGCCTCATCACATGCTACTCGCATCCTTACGGCTCCGAACTGAAGATGCAACAGCCAAACAGCTCGGAGATGGTGTCGATGAAAGACTGGGTCTATGAGCGTATCTTCAACCTGCTCAACACCATACAGTTTAACCCTGTCAAAAAACCGGCTGTCGATAACGGAAGCAGCGTCGTGTATGAGGTCGTGGTGACCGACGGCGCCGACAAAGTCCCGTGGCTCAATTTTTATTACTATGACGGACAAAGTCAGGTGGAAAACTCCGTGAACAGCGGATTAACAACGTTGGAACTGTTCGACAAGGACATGGGCAAGGTTGATATGCAGATAAACCTTGAGAACCGCAATGAGGCCGAAGCACGCGCCAAAGAAGTGTATAACGTGATGAAAACCCTTGATTATCAGATATATTTCCGTCCTGCAGAGAAAATTGTCGATGTCAAGAAAGGAAAGAAGAAAACCGACGAGGGCTACCACGACAGCCGCATCGTTGAAGGCATGAAAGCCACCGGACACTTCGTCGATAACCACTCCGTCAGGTCAAAAGACTATCTCGACATCATGAAACAGATAGAAAATGCCGTGCGAGGCAAGGATATCAGCGGCGTGCGCCATCTCTTCACCGAGAGCGGATATGACATGCTCGACACTCTCCTCAACAAAAACGGCGGCCGTCACTATGTCTTGGGTACGCCGGAATACACTTTCCTGTCGTTCAAGGAACAACTGATATGCCGCGGCATGAAAATGCAGTTCAACTTTGAGGATAACGTCGGTTTTATCCGTGAAGTGGTGTTCCGTTTCAACAAAAACACCCGTAAGGTGGAGTCGATAGCGTTCAGGCTCAGCGATATAGCCGAAATCGACATCCTCGGACGCGAAAACTGGAACGACATCGCAAAAATGGTGTTAGTCAACTTCCTTGAAGACTACCAGACGGCTTACGCACTGAAACGCAAGACCTATCTGAGGCAGATATTCTCCGACAACGCACTCATCATCTCTGGCACGGTGCTCGAGGTAAAGAAACAAGGCGAAGGACCTGACATGAAAACCGAGATTAAAGTGAAATACGACACCCTCAGCAAAAGCGAATATATGAATAGGTTGGACAATGTGTTCGCGCGCAACAAATACGTGAACATACGTTTCCTCGACACCGAGTTTACACAGCACCGCAGCGGCGACGACATCTACGGGGTGCAGGTTAAACAGGAATATATCTCAAGTCGTTACGGCGACGTGGGCTATCTTTTCTTGATGGTTGACCTGCGAGGTAAGAGCCCTGTGATACACGTGAGGACGTGGGAACCGGATAAAGTAGAGAAACCTATTGATTTTGATGATATTAGAATGGATATATTAAATTAAGCCATGAAAAAAATACTGTTTTCTTTTTTAATCTGTCTCCTTGGCGGGATGTCGCTTTTCGCTCAAAACGGCGAAAGCTCTTATCTTTATGTCGAAAAATTTTCCATCACCGACCCGGTGAATGTATGCGTGCCGCCGAAAGGCGTGAAAGAACGCGACATCAACAACAGACCGTGGGCGCAGGTGAAGATAGTGGCGAAGAATTTCAACGACAAACTGCTGAAAGACATAAGATTCTCAAGCAGCTCCACGGTGGTGTTCGCCCAAGGAGCGAAATTCGACGAGGAAACAGGATGCGTGAACATTGTGCTCTCTGCCGAAGTCAACAACGGACGACTGATTATGACTTATGCCGGAAGAGAGCTTGAATATCGTTTCCCCGAGCCTCTCGTGGCAAAACGCGTGTATAGGATGGAACTGAGCATGCGCTCGGCCAACCTCACCATAATGGCAACACCCGATGGCGCTGCCATAACCATCGACGGAGAAAGACAGTCGAAAAAAGGCGTGGTGACAAAATCGCTGCCCCTCGGCAGCCACACTTATTCGGTGACGTGCGACGGCTATGTGCCGGCAAACAAGTCGATAACGCTCAACGGCGACATGACGGTGAACGAAGAGTTGCAGCCAACCTTCGGCTATCTGTCGGTAAACAGCTCGCCTCAAGGCGCCGAGGTGTATATCAATAACAAGAAAGCTGGCACCACACCTATTAATAAAGTGAAGGTTGACCGCGGAAAAAGCATCATGGAACTGAGGCTAACCACATATAACGAGCACTCGCAAACTATCGACGTGAAAGCTGGCGATATTCTCAACTTGGGTACTATCGAGCTGAAACGCGACGCTCATGCCGTTGACGCATATTTTGTGATGACAGTGACGCCCGCCAACGCCACCGTGTATATCGACGACATTATGCGCGAGGTGGCTGACGGCGAGGTAATGATAGTGCTGCCTTACGGACGACATAACTATCGTGTGGAGGCGGCAGGCTATGTCGCCAAGACCGGGAACTTCGACATGGGAACCACACGCAAGGAACTCGACGTACAGCTCGTGTCAGCAAAAGCCACGCTCACATTGAACTGCAACGACAACAAAGCCGATATCTACGTGAACTCCGAGAAACGCGGCACCGGCAGCTGGACCGGACAGCTCAACCCGGGCATGTATGTGGTGGAGGCACGCAAGGAGGGTCACCGCACCCAGACGATGTCGGTGACGCTGGCACAACAGGAACGCAAGACACTCACGTTGAACGCACCGCAGCCAGTGTATGGCAGCCTTAACCTTATGTCGTCGCCAGCTAACTGCACAGTGTATCTCGACGGCAAGCAGATAGGCAAGTCGCCCGACATTTTCACCAAAGTGTTGGCGGGAACACATGAAGTGGAGCTGCGTAAAGACGGCTACACAAGCAAGAAACAAAACGTGACTATAAACGAAGACCGGACTGCCGAACTTAACATGAAACTCGAGAAGGTACAACAACAAACAGCAAGCAATAGCGGCAGCTATGGCAGTGCTAATGCCGGTAACAACCAGACTTTTACCGTGAACGGCGTCTCATTTGAGATGGTGGCGGTGAAAGGCGGTACGTTCACGATGGGAAGCACAGACCAATATGCCGACAGTGATGAAAAAATTACCCATAGTGTGACTGTTAGTGACTTCATGATAGGCAAGTTCGAAGTGACTCAGGCTCTTTGGAAGGCTGTTATGGGAACAAATCCAAGCCGTTTCAAAGGCGACAATCTCCCAGTTGAGCAAGTCAGTTGGAATGATGCCCAGGAATTCATCAGGAAGCTCAACCAGCTGACAGGGCAGAACTTCCGCCTGCCGACGGAGGCTGAGTGGGAATACGCCGCGCGAGGCGGTACAAACACATCGTTGTATAATGGTGAGAATATCAATATAAGAGGTGTAAACAACTCTCCCAACCTTGACAAGCTGGCATGGTATGGAGGGAACTGCGGACAGAACTACACCTCGTATGCTGGCTGTGACGTTTCAAACGGCTATGACATATCAGGATGGAGTGAGAAACAGTACAATGACAGCAAAGGTGGCACGCATCCGGTGGGGTTGAAGCAGCCGAATGCTTATGGATTGTATGACATGCTGGGCAATGTGTGGGAGTGGTGCTCTGATTGGTACGGGGATTACAGCAGAGGCAGCCAGACGAATCCCACGGGACCGTCTTCAGGCTCGAGCCGCGTGCTTCGCGGCGGCAGCTGGATCAACGGCGCGAGGTACTGCCGGGTGTCGAACCGGGGCGACGGCACGCCGGACAGTAGGCTCAACTACCGCGGCTTCCGCCTCGTCCTTCCTCAGTAAACCTCTCAAGAAACCTTAAGCTGAGAGGCGTTTGCGCGACGGAGTTGAGACGGAGGCGGCAGGCGGAGCGCCGCCGGAGACGAAACGGAGTGGCGCAAACGCAGAGAATCGTTTTTTTGAAAATTATTTGAATGGAAAATAAAATAACAATGCAGGTCAAAATCTTTACAATACCGCTCTTTGGAGGTGATAACGCCATGGAGGAAATGAACGCCTTCTTGCGTGGCAACAAGGTCGTGGACATCACAAAAACCATGGTGCGGCAAGGCGACGTGTCGTTCTGGTCGTTCTGTGTGACATATCTTGTGCCGGCACCGCCAAAAACACAGCAAAACGGCGAAAAAAAAGACAAAATCGATTATAAACAAGTCCTCGATGAGGATTCTTTCGCCCGTTTCTCCGCCATGCGCGTCATCAGAAAGAAACTCGCTGACGCCGATGCCGTGCCAGCTTACGCTGTCTTCACCGACGCGGAACTCGCCGAGTTTATCAAAATGCAAACCGTTACGCCGGCAGAGATGCTGAAAGTGAAAGGCATAGGCGAGAAACGTGTTGAGAAATACGGCACGGCTTTTTGTAGCCTCCTTTACCCGACACCGACACCATCTCCGTCACCATCGCCATCTCCGTCGCCATCGCAGGAAAATATTCCGCAGCCATGAAACGCGTCGGACACCTGATAGAAACAATATCCGACCTCGACAACCTCTATCTCGCTTTTTATAAGGCAAGTCTTGGTAAAAAAGGCAAGAACGAAGTCATCTGTTTTGCGAAAAACTTAGATGAAAACCTGCAAATCTTACGTCGCCAGATATTGTCGGGAGATGTGAGCGTGGGAAATTACCGTTATTTCACCATCTTCGACCCTAAGAAACGCCTGATATGCGCCGCGTCGTTTTCCGAAAGGGTACTCCATCATGCCATAATGAACGTGTGTCACCCTTACTTCGAGAGAAATCTCATCACCGACTCTTACGCCACACGTGTCGGAAAAGGCGTTTATTCGGCACTTGACAAGGCGATGAAAGCGATGTCGCACTATGATTACGTGGCTAAGCTCGACGTGCGGAAGTATTTTGACAGCATATCGCACGAAGTTCTTAAAAGTAAACTGCGCCACCTTTTTAAGGATGAGCCGCTGCTTGCCATATTAGGAAAAATAATTGACAGCTATGAAACGAAAGCGGGCTGTGGCCTGCCGATAGGTAACCTCACAAGCCAATATTTCGCCAACCTTTATCTTTCAGATATTGACCATTTCGCGAAAGAACAGCTGCAAATACCTGTTTATCTGCGTTATATGGACGATGTGATTTTTTTCGGAAACGATAAAAAGACACTGCTGTCGCAAGTCGCTCTGTTGGACGAGAAAGTGAAGACTCTGTTAGTGAACTTCAAAACGCCTGTGGTGGCTGACACAAACCAAGGTGTCCCGTTTCTCGGTTATAAAATACGACGTCATCGTATGACACTCACGGCAAGAAGCCGCAACAGGTTTAAGAGAAAACTTTCCCAATATCATGACTTGTTAGAAGAAAACACTTGGAATGACAAGGAATATCAAAACCACATAATTCCATTAGTGGCTTTTACCCAAAAGGCATATACCAAGAGTTTGCGCAGAAAGGTAATCAAAGATATAGAAGGTCAGGAATCGTATGCTCGAACCGCGTGCTTCGCGGCGGCAGCTGGAACAACAACGCGAGGAACTGCCGGGTGTCGAACCGGAACAACAACACGCCGGACAATAGGAACAACAACAACGGCTTCCGCCTCGTCCTTCCTCAGCTTAAGGTTTCAGGAAATGGATGTTTCTTGAGAGGTTAAACAGATGCCTGTCCTGTCCCTGCACCATAAGGGACAAAAAGAGCGGTCGTGAACCGCCACACAGCCGGTGTTAGTAGCAATGACGGAGCTCATCGTCGAACGCCCCGGCTGTTTCATACCCTTTTTTTGCATCGTAAATAGTCCCTTTCAAATTGGTTTGTGGTTCGTATTTTGTACATTATTCGTTCATTTTTTTGAGGAAATCGTCCAAACAGCCGTATGAGTTTGTTAAGCCTGTTTGTTCTTCTTCAAGTGAAACATCAATGGCATTTTGTTTTGGAATATTTGACATTTTATTTCTGTGTTTAATAGTTATTGTTTTCATATCCGAAATTTTTGCAAAGATACAATATTTTTTTTATTACTTGCTTGCCATAAGGTAAAAATCTGCATTAATAAAATTGTTTCAATGCTGTCAGTTAGTTTCCGCGTTGTGGTACATGGCGTTGATGATGTCCTTGTATCTCTCCAAGATGACGGCGCGTTTCACTTTCAGCGTAGGCGTGAGGATGCCGTTGGCGGTGCTCCACTCGTCGGCGAGAAACTTGAAACGTTTAATCTTCTCAGTGTCGCCGAAGAAAGCGTTAATCTTCTTCACCTCGGTGGCGAGACGGTCTTTCACTTCCTTGAGATTCAACATTTCCTCGTTCTTGGTGAACTGTATGCCGTGTTTTTCACACCACGTCTTCACAAAAGAGAAGTCGGGGACGATGAGGGCAGAGGCAAACTTCTCGTTTTCACCTAACACTACCACGTTCTCGAAAAATCCAGATTCTGTGAATTTATTTTCAATCATATCAGGGTTGATGTATTTACCTAACGATGTCTTGAAAAGGTTCTTCATACGTCCTGTTATCTTCAGGCTGCCGTATTCGTTGAATTTCCCGAGGTCTCCAGTGTGGAACCAGCCATCTTTGTCGATTACTTCCGCCGTCAGCTCCGGGCGGTTGTAATAACCCATCATGACGTTATGTCCGCGGCAGACAATCTCGCCGGTGTCGGCAATCTTCACTTCCACGCCTGGCAGTGCGGGACCTACAAATCCTGCCTCGCGGGCATGAGGTTCGTTGGAGCTGACACAAATGACGGGTGAGCATTCTGTCAGGCCGTAGCCTTCATACACCGGCATCTTGATGGCTGAGAAGAAAGCTGATATGACCGGCTGTATGCTCGCCGCTCCCGATACCACGATGTCGAAGCAGTCGGCACCGAGAGTGTTACGTATCTTATTGTAAACCAACGCATCGGCAATCTTAAGCTTAAAGTTGTAGAACCAACCGCGTCCATCAACGGTATATTTCTCTGCAAGGTTCATCGCCCAATAAAATATCGATTTGCTGATGCCTTTCTGTTTCTGTCCCGACTGTCTCACTTTAAGATAAATCTTCTCCAGCAGCCGTGGCACACAGCTCATCATCGTGGGATGAATCTCTTTCATGTCCTGTACTATGGTCGCTATGCTCTCAGCATAATACACCGACATGCCGAGATATTGATACAGATATACTAACATCCTCTCATACGCATGGCAGATAGGCAAGAAACTGAGGGCTCGTGTTGATGTCGGTGACGGCGTCTGACGCAGATTTTCAATCTGTCCGAGGATATTGGAATGAGAAATCATCACTCCTTTCGGAGTGCCTGTCGTTCCGGAAGTGTAAATGATAGTGGCACAATTGCTGCCCTTGACTTCAGCCTTGCGTTTCTCAAGCTCTTCCGGCATCCGGTTCTCCTTGCCTAAACTGAGCATGTCGGCCCAAATGGGGTAGTCGCCTCTCTTTATGAAAGTGTAAATCATCTCCACAGAAGGTATTTGTTCCCTGATGTCCTCTATTTTGTTGAGGACGGCGAGACCTTCTATCATGATGAATTTCGCCTTGCAGTCGTTGATGATGAAACAATAGTCTTCCTTGCTGATGGTAGGATATATCGGCACCGTAACGGCACCTACTTGTTGTATCGCCATGTCGAGTATGTTCCACTCCGGCCGGTTGCTGCTTATTATCGCCACATTGTCGTTTTTCTGTATGCCCAGCTTTATAAGGGCATAGCTTATAATGTTGACGGTGTCAACGTACTCTTGTATGCTGTATTTTCTCCATTCGCCGTTTTCTTTTTTGGCGAGTGCAATCCCTTGGTCCGGGTGTTTCTGTAGATAAGTCGTCAAAATGTCAAAAATGCGTTTCTCTTCCATCGTAAAATGTGTTTAAAACCGTGCAAAACTACATTTTTATTTAACCCTTGTGTAAAAATGAGATGTGTGTGGTGAAAAATGGGGTAAAAATCGCTATTTAGGGGTAAAAGTGCCGTTTTTAGGGGTGAATGAAAATTTTTATCGGTGGTCTTAGGGGTGAAAGTGTCGATTTCAGGGGTGAAAAATTTATCACAAGGGGTGAAAATTCATCCCAAAAATGTATTTTATGCTCCGAAATCGTCAAACAGTATATTTTCTTTTGGCACACCGAGGTCGTCGAGCATGGTGAGGACAGCCTGTGTCATCAGTGGTGGACCGCATAGATAATACTCTATCTCTTCTGGTTCAGGGTGATTTTTCAGATAATTTTCGAGAAGCACCTCATGAATGTTGCCAATATATCCTGTCCAGTCGTCTTCTGGCAGCGGTGACGAGAGTGCAATATTGAACTTGAAGTTAGTGTTTTCGGTTTCAATCTTTTTGAAATCATCGATATAGAACAGCTCACGCAAGGAGCGGCCTCCGTACCAGAACGAGGCTTTTCGTGTGGTGTGTTTTGTGACAAACAAGTCGAGGATATGAGAGCGCATCGGTGCCATGCCTGCGCCGCCGCCCACAAAAACCATTTCACGTTGAGTGTCCTTGATGTGGAACTCGCCGTAAGGCCCGCTGATGCTTACTTTGTCGCCGGGCTTCAGCGAATATATATAAGAAGAGCATACGCCAGGATTGACTTTCATGAAGCCTCCGTTTTTCTTGTCGAACGGCGGCGTGGCGATGCGCACGTTGAGCATGATGATATTGTCTTCGGCAGGGTGATTTGCCATGGAATATGCCCTGAACTGCGGCTCGGCATTGTGCATCACGAGGTCAAACATCTTAAGTTTCTCCCAGTCGTGGCGGTATTCCTCGTCAATGTCGAAGTCATGGAATCTGACATCTGTTTTCGGTACATCTACTTGGATGTAACCTCCAGAAAGAAAGTCAAGATGTTCATTATCAGGAAGTTTCACAACGAGTTCTTTAATGAAGGTGGCAACGTTGCGGTTGCTCACCACCGTACACTCCCATTTCTTTATACCAAAAATCTGCGGATTTATCTGTATTTTAAGGTCGTTGCGCACTTTCAGCTGGCAGCCGAGACGCCAATGTTCCTGTTGTTCTTTCCTGCTGAAGAAGCCCGTCTCGGTAGGTAAGATAGCACCGCCGCCCTCAAGGACACGACATCGACAAAGACCGCAGCTGCCACCTCCACCACATGCCGACGGAAGGAAAATGTGCTCGTTGGCGAGGGTGAGAAGCAGCGAGTTGCCCGGCTCCACCTCAACTTCCTTGTCGCCGTTGATGTTTATCCTGACTTGTCCTTTCGGAGTAAGCCTTTTTTTTACAAAGACAAGGACAGTCACAGGAATTAAAATCGCTATGAGAAAGACGATGACGCTGATTATTATGACAGATGTTGTGCTCATAATTTAAAAACTGATTCCGAGGAAGGCCATGAAGGCGATTCCCATTAAACCTGTGATAATGAATGCTATACCTGTTCCTCGAAGAGATTTGGGAATATTGGAGTATCTTATTTTCTCTCTGATGGCGGCTATTCCGATGATGGCGAGCATCCAGCCTAATCCGGAGCCGCACCCGTAGGCGAGCGACTGACCGACGGAGCTGAAATGTCGCTCCTGCATGAAGAGGCTGGCACCGAGGATGGCGCAGTTGACGGATATCAAAGGGAGAAAAATACCTAATGAAGAGTATAGTGTCGGGCTGTATTTCTCTATTATCATCTCCAAAATCTGCACTATGGCTGCTATTATGGCGATGAAAATGATGAAGCTGAGAAAGTCGAGACTTACCTCAGCAAATGCAGGGTTCAGCCATGCTAAAGCACCTGCCGACAGCACGTATTTGTCGAGAAGATAATTGACGGGCACAGTGATTATGAGTACGAAAGTGACAGCGAGACCGAGACCGAAGGACGTCTTCACGTTTTTCGAGACGGCGAGGAAGGAGCACATCCCGAGAAAATAGGCGAAAACCATGTTGTCGATGAATATCGAACGGAAGAAAATGTTCATTGATTCCATATCACTTTGCCTCCGCCGGTTTTTGTAGCCAGATGATTATTCCTATGATTATCAATGCTATATGAGGAAGAATCATTAGACTGTTGTTGATATATCCTAAGTCGTAAAACGATTGCGGCACCACTTGGAATCCGAGTAAAGTTCCTGAGCCAAGCAGTTCGCGGAAGAACGCCACTATCACAAGGATGAGTCCGTAGCCGAGACCGTTGCCGATGCCGTCGAGGAACGATTTCCACGGATTGTGCGACATGGCGAAGGCTTCTAACCGCCCTAAAACGATGCAGTTAGTGATGATAAGTCCAACAAATACAGATAGTTGTTTGCTCACGTCATACATGAAAGCTCTGAGGAATTGGTCAACCATGATTACCAAAGTGGCGACGACGATGAGTTGCACGATGATGCGTATCTTCGACGGAATACCATTGCGTAGCAAAGAGATGATGAGGTTTGAAAGTGCCGTCACCACTGTCACGGAGATTGCCATCACGATGGCAGGCTTCATCTTAGCCGTCACAGCCAAAGCCGAGCAGATGCCGAGAATCAGCACCGTGACGGGATTGGCATCGCGCAAAGGCGAAGTTATCAGTTTTATGTTCTTAATCATTGTTTCTCAATATAAGGTAAATAGGATTCTAATACATTGTAAATCATATCATTAACACCACGTGACGTTATCGTCCCGCCACTTATGGCATCAACGGAATGTCTCTGCAAATCATCTGATAAAGTGATTATGCCGCCTTTCACCACGTCTATGGAGACAAATTTCCCATTTTGGAAAATCGTCTTACCGGCAAATTGGCTCTGAAATTTCTTCGTAGTTATCTCAGCTCCAAGCCCAGGTGTCTCTGATTTATGGTCAAAAACGGCTCCCACAACGGTTGTGTAGTCGGAAGAAAGTCCGATATAACCCCATATAGGTCCCCAAAGACCATTGCCTTGAAGTGGTATCACATTGATAATCAGATTATTATAATCTATGACAAAAATAGGAAGATAAAAATTTTTGTTGTTTGTTTTTTTATAAAGTTCATCTTTCATATTGATTTTGAAAGCGTTATGACCTTCAACGACGTCGCCGTTTTCATCGATGACGAGCATTGTTTTGCAATATTCGTCGAATGTTTTTTTAGCGTTATTGGCGTCAATATCAGTGATTCCTGCTGCTTTCAGAATCATCGTCATTTTTTCGTTATCGATATTACGTTGTTGAAGCGGTTGCAGCATCACTGCCGTGCCGGAAAGCAGTACCGACACTATTATAACGAGAATTATTATATACCGGAAGATATAACAGTCTTTCATTGTGCGCTCCTTTCTGCTTTTATCCAACGTTTCTTACGTTTCCGGATGTTAAAGGCTATCACGCACCAGTCGATGAGAGGGGCGAAGAGGTTCATCAGCAGGATGGCAAGCATCATTCCTTCTGGATAGCCTGGATTAGCTACCCGGATGAGTATTGTGACAGCTCCGATGAGGAATCCGTAGATACATTTCCCGATATTGGTCTGTGCTGCTGTCACAGGGTCGGTTGCCATGAAGAAAGTGCCGAACATGAAGCCACCCATCAGGAGATGGTAGTAGAAAGGTATCTCCATTGTTGAATTTGCTCCTATAATATTGAAAATCAATCCCATAGAGATGGCACCCGCAAATGTAGATATTATGATTCTAAGGCTTGAAATACCTGTGATTACAAGAAATATTCCGCCGATGAGAATGGCTATTTTTGATGTCTCCCCCACGCTTCCGGCTATCGTTCCCGAAAACATTTCTACCCCGCTTGGAAGGTCGCTGACGGAGCCGCCGTTCATGATGATTCCGAGAGGTGTCGCACCGCTGTAAGCATCAGCTTTTTCTGATATCCACACGTTGTCGCCACTCATTTTCGATGGGTAGGCAAAGAACAAGAAGGCACGTGCGAGGAGTGCAGGGTTCACGATATTCATGCCGCTGCCACCAAACACCTCTTTGCCAATGATTACCGCAAAAGCCACAGATATGGCGAGCATCCACAACGGCACGTTGACGGGCATGATTAGCGGTATGAGGAAACCTGTCACAAAAAAGCCTTCGTTAACCTCTTCTTTACGTGTCTCAGCAAAGATAAACTCTGTCGTGAGACCGACGACATAGCTTACGAAATAAAGCGGAATGATTTTTATGAATCCGTAACCTATTGTTTGCCAAAAAGTTACATTCTTGCCAAGAGAGAGAAAATGTTGAAATCCGATGTTCCACGTCCCGAAGAGGAAGCAAGGGATGAGAGCGATGACGACATATATCATGTTGCGTTTCATATCGACAGCGTCTCTGATATGCGCGCCGCCTGCCGTCACCTTGTCGGGCGTGTAAAGGAAGGTCTCAAACGCATCGAAAGTAGAATGAAACCTTGCATTTTTTCCGCCAGGCTCGAAGTTTGGCTTGATTTTATCGATATATTTTCGTAATCCCATGATTATCAATTATTTTCTTGGCGAAGAAACTCAAGTCCTTCGCGTATGATTTTTTGTAAAAGTGTCTTGGATGGGTCGATAACCTCGCATAGTGCAAAGTCTTCAGCGTCAATCTCATAGATACCAAGTTCCTCCATTTGGTCGATGTCTTTGATGATGCAAGCCTTGATGAGTTGCATTGGGTATATGTCGAATGGGAACACTTTTTCGAACTCGCCTGTCATGATGTAAGGGCGGGTGCTTCCGTTGCAATTTGTGTCGAGGGTGAATGTCTTTTTCTTGAAAAACGACGACAGCATGGTGTTGGTGGATGTGAAGCGTCGGCGGTTAGGGGCGAGCCATCCGAAGAGACGGTATTCGTTGCCTTCGGGTATCACCGTGACCTGCGTGTCGTGGAAACAAAGGAAGTTGTCGTTGGTTATGTTGTTGCCTGTCAGCACGTTACCGCTGATGACGCGTATATTTGTATTGGTCACTTCTTTTTCAAGGAGTGATGAGATGTCGGCACCTGTTTTCGTCTTGAAATAGCGTGGTTTTTTCACTTCGGAGCCTGTGAGGGCGAGGGTGCGTGTGCTGTCGTAGTGTCCGGTGAGGAAGAGGTTTCCTATTGTGATGACGTCCTGCGGATAGCAGTACCACACCGTTTCGCCTTTGTTTATTGGGGAAAGGGCGTTTATTTGTGTTCCTACGTTGCCGGCGGGGTGCGGACCGGCAAACGCTGTCACCACCACGTTGTGTGCAATGTTCAGTGCTGATGTTGTCTTTGAATCTTGTCGTACATTGATAAAGACTTTGCCATTGGTGAGCCGTGACAAGACTGTGATACCTGTTTTGAATATATCTAATTGATTTTCAATGATATAATCGTTATCTGGAGCCAATGGTGCCGTATCAAACATTGAGATGAAGATATGTTTCGGCATATCATCCGGGTTAGCGACAGTGGCGAAAGGGCGTTGACGCAGTACAGGCCAGACGCCGCTTTGTAACAATTTAGTAATCAGTTTGTTACGTGTCAATGAAGATGGTTCCGCCTTACCGAAGTCGAGGCTGTCGTCGTGTCCGTCCGATTCGACGATGACGTGGGTGATGGCACGTTTTTCGCCGTGTGTTATTGCTTTCACTGTGCCGGAGACGGGGGAAGTGAAAACGATATTTTCATGATTTTTGTCATGGAACAGCACTGTCCCGACGTGTACTTTATTGCCTTCTGTGACGTGCATTTTAGGTGTCACGCCGATGAAATCGGAGGGTTTGAGAGCGCACAACGGCGGCTTAAAACGCTCTGTTTCAGCAGTGGGCATGCCGGCGAGACGGATGTCAAGTCCTTTCTTTATTTTGACTATCTTGTTCATTATCAATCTGATACGTATAAAAACTGTTCTCTATTGTGAGACGGACGTTTTGAGGTTAAATTTCTTCTTTTTGTTTAATCATCTGTGCCGACTCGTTGGAACTGACGAACCATACAGTGTCGTTGCTATTGAAAATCGTTGAAGCTGAAGGACTTAAAATAAAATCCTCCCCTCTTTGTATAGCAATTACCATGGCATCGTATTTCTCTTTAAACATAGAGTTTAGCAGTGATACATGGCATATATGGCTGTTCTCGGATATTTTCACAAAATGCAAGCTCATGTTATGTTCCTTACGTTCATGAATTAACTCGTTGTCTTCCACTTCAATAATCGGCTTCACCATATTGATGTTCTCATCGCTGCCCACTAAAGTGACTACATCATACGGATAAAAAGTCATGTTTTTATCGGGAAGGTCGTAGATGTTTCTTCCTCTTTCGATACTCACCACGCTGACTTTGAATTTGCTGCGGAACACTGTGTCTTTCAATTGTTTACTGACGATTTGACTCAATGGACTGACAGTGACTTTTTCAAGATGGAAGTTTTGTTGAAGGACTTCCGGAATGATGAAAGATGCCTGTTTTTGTCGTCTATTGAGGTTTTCGGTGAAATTTTTCTCTATTTTCTCATAAAATTTCATGATTCCATTAGAGAAAGCGAGGATTATCGAAACCAGAATAGCGATTCCTATTACAACGAAGGTGTCTATTTTGATATAATGTCTGATAATCAATGAGATAAATATGACGGATACGATAAATCTCAGTATGAAAATCATTGTTATGATATGTTTTTCAAACAGGTTTTTTGATATTAACCTGCTGTTAGTCAGTGAGATATTGTATTTAAACGCCATTGCCCAGATGAATGGTGCCACGATGATTAGAGAGATTAGTGTTGCTGTCACGTTGCCCCATATTCCGTTGATATTGTTCACCACGATGCGCCCGATGAAGAAAGAAATAAGGGAGAGGGCGGAGATGATGCATGCGTAGATGACGATATTTTTCAGTTGGTTGATTACGAAAGTCCTGAATGTCAGTGTGGTGTTTTCGTTTACTCTGAATCCTTGGGAGTAATTTGTCATGGCTTGCACCCATTTTTCTGGTATTCGAGGGTTGAGCCAGTTGTAAATCGGGTTGGCGAGGCGTATGATATAAGGTGTGAAGAACGTCGTGATGATTGACACGGTGACGATGATAGGGTAGAGGTATTCGTCTATGACCTTGAAACTTAGGCCGAGAGAGGCGATGATGAAAGAGAACTCGCCGATTTGGCAGAAGCAGAAGCCGGCTTTCAGTGAGGTGTGGATATCCCTTCCGGAGATAAGCATTCCGGCTGTGGCACTTAACGTCTTGATAATCATCACGATAAATGATATGATTACGACAGGCCATGTGTATTGTATCAAAATCTGCGGATTGACTAACATCCCTACGGAGACGAAAAATATAGCCGCAAAGAGGTTTTTTATCGGGGTTATGAGGCGATGTATGATATCGGCTTCAAGTGTCTCGGCGAGGATGGAACCCATGACGAAGGCCCCTAATGCCGAAGAGAATCCGGCATAGTTGGCGAGCATCACCATCATGAAACAAAGTCCTATCGCGATGATGACGAGGGTCTCTTCTGTCATGAATTTTCTGATGAGACGGAGGAAAGACGGGATGAGATAAATGCCGAAAACAAACCATATTATCAGGAAAAACATGAGTTTCAGCATACTCATCAGCAATTCAACGCCATCGAAAGTGTTGCCCACTGACAGTGTTGAGAGTATTACCATCAGGATGACGGCAACAAGGTCTTCCACCACGAGAGCACCGATGACGTCGGCGGTGAATTTCTCATGTTTGAGTTTCAGGTCGTCAAAAGCTTTTACGATGATGCTTGTGGAAGAAATCGACAGCATACATCCGAGGAAAATGCAGTTCATCTTATGCCATCCGAAGAGTTTTCCGACGATGAAACCAACAGAAAACATGATTATCAGTTCGGTGAGTACCATGATAGCACCTTGACCTCCTACTTTTTTCAATTTCTTGAAAGAAAACTCCAGTCCGATGGCAAACAGTAGGAACACCATTCCGATTTCGCTCCATGTGGAGACGCTGTTCGGATCGTTGACTACCGGAAAGTATGTGAAATAAGGACCTATTAAAAAACCTGCCACAATGTATCCGAGCACTAAAGGTTGTTTTAACCATTTGAAGATAACTGTGGTAATGCCTGCCGTGATGAGTATCAGGGCGAGGTCGGAAAACAAAGCGGGTACACTCTCCATCGGAAGATATTTTTGCAAAAATAAGAAAAAGAGTGAATTGTTTTAATGTTGAAAGAAAATATTTTTAAAAATTTTCCGCCTTGCCCCCATTCGGGGGCAAGGCGGAAAATGACAGCCTGTGTCTCAGCTTTTATTTTTTGATTATTTTCTTCGTCCAGATGTCTTCTTCACTCCTGATTTGAAGGATGTACATCCCATCGGCGAGGTTCTCAATGCTGATAGAAGTGCTTAATCCATTCTCGGCCGACTCATTTTGTGTCAAAACTACCTGACCTATGTTGTTATAAACCGTAATCTGCACATTGGAGGCGAGGTTTCCAATCGAGATGTTGACAACACCTTCTGTCGGGTTAGGATGAATGTTGAGAACTGCTGCATCGTTAGTATTTACTGAGAGATGCGAGAAGTGAACATTGATATCACGCTGATAAGTCTTGTAACCGCAGCCGGTGTAGATGGCTGTGAGGACAATGTCAACAGCCTCGAAATCGTCATCCGTCGGTTGATACATCGTCGTCAACTCGTGACTGTTGCTGAACGAACCTGTTCCGGAAGTGCTCCAGCCAATGAATCTGCCCAAGTTCTCAATCTCAAGAGCAATTTCAAAAGCCTCGACATCAAACTGTAGATATTCTGTCTCACCAGCAACAGCAGGCTCTTCGATGAAAGTGACCACCATGTCATCTGTCAGCATCTCAGTGTCTTGATATGCTGTCAGGGTGAGTGTTACCGAACCGTTTGCAATGTCTTGACTTCCAGGCGTATAAACTGCATTGATGATGGTGACATCGTCGAAAGTGCCGTCACCGTCGGTTGACCATTCCATAGATGTCTGGTTGGCGGCGAAACCGTTGAGTTGTGCGTCTTCATCGGCGCATATATTGATGTCAAGACCCGCGCTGACACTGAGGCTCATGTCAACAGGAAGTATCACAAAGTCAATCCATACGCAGTCGCTGCCACTCGATACGCTGGTGTCTTTCTTGTATTTCCACGTGAAGGTGTGAGTACCGGCTGTCACTGCGTATTGCGCTCTCGACCAGCCTATGGTTCCCGACCAGTTGTCCTTTTCCTGACCGTCGATGTAGAAGTACAATTTGTCGTAATTAGTTTCTGACGATACCTTGTAGTAGAAAGCGATAGAGTCGGCTGCGCCGGCTTCGTATGACATGGTGACTGATGTCTCCTGGCTGTGGTTTATTTGTCCCGACTTGATGCAATAGTTGCCTTCGTATGGGTCTTCATTCACAAACGTCCAAGGATAACTCATGTCGTTGGTCCACATCGAGGTGTCAAACATGCCTAACTCGAAGTCTTCGACATTGAGGCCGATTTTAGAGGTGTAATCTCTTGTGGCATTGTAAACACCTGATTCTGCGTGCAAAGCATATTCAGCCGCAAATCCTGATGGCGCGCCGCTGACATATATCTCATACTCGACATTCGCCGACAAGTCGGCTCCGATGCTGTTGATGGTAATGGTAGGCTCGCTGGTAATCTCCATAAAAGGGTTGTTGATTTCCAATGACACATAGGTGGCCCATGAAGCGGCATTGCCTTTGTTTTTAACAGGGAAGATAAGTTTTGCTATTTCGCCCGGGTCGAGGCGGCCGTTGCCGTTGCCTTCCATTTCTTCTATCGTCACGTTACCTATTTCGAAACTCGGGGCGTAGGCTTTTACCACTATATGGCTTTCGTAGGTGTCGTTGCCGCTTGTTATGGTCGCAACAAAATCGATGTTAGTCTTGTCAGGTATTTCATCTGATACCGTGAAGTTGAAAGCGTTATCAATGTTGAGAGTGTTGTTTGAGTTTAATGTTGCGAAATCTACACTGCCGTCGGTGATGGTTACATATTCTGATTCGGAAGTCAGCGTAGCTGTTCCTGCCGGTGCTTGCGCGTTACCGACGTTTTTCAGTTCGATATTGAATCCTGCCTGGTCGCCGAAGTTCAGTTGTGTTGCTGCACCGTTCAACTCATAGTTGTTGATGATGATATATGGACCGCTGGCGGGAATCACTTCAATGTCTGCTTCATAACGCAGATAATTTTGACCTGTAACCGTGAGTTTTAACACTGTCGGAGGCACTTGTGAGGCTATTTCTATGCTTTGGATGCTGCCTGTGGCCTCTGCCACTGCCACTATCTCAATATTCTCGCCTTCGCCTTTAGTAAGGGCTATCGTAGTCCCTTCCGGCGCGGTAATCTGGAATGTCTGAAGTCCTGCAAGTTGAACGCTCTGATGCTGTACTGTCATAGTCTGCGGCACCTCGCTGTAGAGGCGTAGGAAGGCATCGCAGTGAGCAGTGAACATCTGGTAGGTGATGTATTTGTTGCTGGTATTATATGGCCATGATGTTTCTGCCAGGAAGTGTTTTCCTGCCACAAGTCCGAATGCCGGCAGCCAGTTGCCTTCGTTAGGTGCGTATGGTCCGAATGTCGGCATGAAATCTGGCTGGAAATGGTCGTAGATACCCCACACCAGAGCATCGTTGACAAAAGAATACGACACATGTGTCGGACATATAAGACCCACTGCACCGGCGTTTTGTCCGTTGTATGTCTGACGCATGAAAGCCTCTGCAAAACATGGTCCTGAAGAGAGGTTGAACATACCTGTCTCGCAATTGATAGAGAAGACAAAAGTCATCTTGCCCACGTTGGTGAGTTGCGCCACATGTGAGTTGCGGAACGCCGGTTCGCCCCAGCCTGTCTCTAAACCGTGGTCGCGGTGTTGCACGAGCATGGTGCCAGCGTTGATGGCTTGCACTATCTGTTCAGGTGTGCCTCCATTGAAACCTCCAAGTTGGTCGGGCGTTTGCGGAATATAGTTGGTACCTGCTGGTCCAAAATAAGTCACCACCTGATTAGTGTTCTGTGCCGATGACCATGATGAGCCAGGAGTTCCTGAATAGATGCAGTTTACACGCAGAGGGTTCTTGCCCTTGGCACGGAAATAGCCTCCCACCACCTCTGAACAGAGCTGGAACCAGCGTTCCGTCTGCCATCCGAGAGCTGTGATAGGTACATCGTATGAGTTGGCATCCATGTTAGGGCTGGTGTATTCATACTCAATCTGCTTGTCGGCCATCATGGCGGCTTCTATCGCGTTGGCAGCCACGAGACGTGAGAAAATCATCTCGGGAAGATAATCGCCTGTGACATCAGCATACTGGTTGTCGGTGATGCAGTTGCCATAGTTGCTGGAGTGATAAACCTCCTCGGCAGGAATGCCCTGCCCCATATCGGTGTTGTGGTCGCCAAACAACAGCACAGCCACCGGCTTGATTTCCCAAGTGTTGTAGGCGTTGTGGAACCATGTCTTAAGCATTGTTGTATTGGTTGCCGGAAGCTCATCAAGACGATAAACCTCAGTGAGAATGCCTTGTTGCATACGATATTCCTTCAAACGTTGTGCAGGCTCTGCCCACCCGTCGTTGTTAGGCGTGATGATGAGATATTCTGCGCCTTCAGCACCGTCTCTCAGCCATTGCTGCATTCTTGCTTCATAGTCGATGACAGGCAATGAATTGTAATTCAGAACGTTTTGCGCCAGAATAGGGTCGAAATACGGCGAACGGAAACTGTCGTCTCCGAAATGTCCATTGCCGCCAACAAACTCAACCTCTATGTTGATGTTGTGATAAACGATGGCTTCTTTCGTGACAGGATTGAATCTCACAGGACTGATGCTCACGTTGACGACATCCACTCCACGTATCGACGATGGTGTGCTTATTGACGCGAAGTCGGCAGGATAGAAGGCATCTTCAGAATACACCTTCATGTCTTTTGTGAAGTTCATGTCAGGCTCCGAATTTTCATCCTGAATGCCTAACGATGGCTCCACATTGACGTTTTTAATCACTTGCTGTTCGTAACTCGCTACGTGTAACACTGCCTCTGCCCCTTGCGGTATGGCGATGGTGCGACTGTAGCAAGGAACATTCGGCAGCCCCTTGGCATTAGGAAGTGATAAGTCGGCAATACTAATCGACTGCATCTCCTCTCCGTTGTAAGTGAACGAGGTGAGCGTCATCTCGTCGATGTTGTATGTGAGTGCCACATTACCTCTTGTCTGTTCTTTAAGTTCGATGCCGTTCTTTCCCTGATGGTTGAATTGGAAAGTACGGACTTCCTGTGCTGTTGCTGTAGTTATGCATAGCATAAACAATGCCATGACACATAATCTGTAAAGTTTCAAGTTTTTCATATCAGATAGTTTTAATTATTGTTTATTTCCAAACTTTTATTTCTCTAAATTCTAAATTTATACATTTATACGAGCCCTCCAAATCCCATGAATGCCATTGCGAGTATGCCAGCCGTGATAAGTGCGATAGGCGTTCCTTTAGTGCCTTCAGGTACTTCCATGATGTCGAGATGTTCGCGTATTCCTGAGAATATTATCAATGCGACAGCGAATCCGATGGCGATACCAGCCGCATAGATGACAGCCTCTCCAACGTTGTTGCCGTAGATGAAACCTTCGCCGACGACTTTCAGAGACACACCGAGGACACAGCAGTTGGTGGTAATCAAAGGAAGGAAGACACCGAGCGCGGTGTAAAGCGACGGGCTTATCTTCTTCAGGATAATCTCCACCATCTGAACGAGTGCCGCTATGACCAAGATAAACGCTATGGTCTGCAAAAACTGCAAGCCATGCGGTACGAGGACATACTTATTCAAGAGATATGTCACCAATGTGGCAAGGACGAGCACGAAAATGACGGCTGCTCCCATGCCCATTGCCGTCGATGTTTTCTTTGATGTGCCGAGAAACGGGCATATTCCAAGAAACTGCGCTAAAATGACATTATTGACAAATATCGTCGATATGAGTATGATGATGATTTTCATGATGCTTTGTTATTTAGTTTTCTTTAATCTGTTGACTAATGCTATGAGATAACCCAAGGCGATGAAGGCTCCCGGAGCGAGCACGAAGATGAGTATCGTCTGTGCGTCTTCAGGGAGAAATCTCCAGTTGAAGAGGCTGCCACTGCCCAGAATCTCGCGGATGGAGCCGAGCACCGTCAAGGCGAAGGTGAAACCCAAACCCATGCCGGCACCGTCTAAAATTGACGGCCACACAGGGTTCTTCGAGGCAAAAGCCTCAGCACGCCCGAGGACGATGCAATTCACTACAATGAGCGGGATGAAAAGACCTAACGTCTCGTATATGTCGGGTACGTAGGCCTGCATGACTAACTGAACCACAGTGACAAACGATGCAATCACCACGATGAAACACGGGATTCTCACCTTGTCGGGAATGAAATTTTTTAACAACGAAATGCTGAGGTTCGACATTATAAGTACAAACGTCGTGGCCAAACCCATCGACATGCCGTTGATGGCACTCGTCGTGGTGGCGAGGGTAGGACAGCATCCTAACAGAAGAACAAGTATCGGGTTCTCCTTGATAAATCCTTTGGTGAAAGTTTTCCAGTTACTCATTGTTTTCTCCTTTCAAAAATTGATTTTTGTTAGTTTCAAATCCGTCAGCAGCCCGCTGTATGGCTTCCGCCACTGCCCTCGAGCTTATCGTTGCAGCGGTGATGGCATCGACGTCGCCACCGTCCTTCTGCACCCGAAGCCTAAATTCTTTCGGATTCTTGCCGTCGAACTGCCCTTTAAACTTCTCGTTGACCATGTTGGCACCCAAACCAGGCGTCTCCGTCTGCGCCAAAACTGATACCTTGTTGATAACGCCGTTATCCAGCATCCCGACCATCAACTCTACCTTACCACCGAAACCGTTCATCGAATAAGTCTTGATGGCTGCTCCAATAAATTGATTATCAATGCTATATGCTAAATTATATGTCAAGTCTTCTATGACTTGAGTCTCTATTGCAGCAATCTCAATATCGGTTTTCAAAACCTCATTGATAGCTTTTATGTTCTTGTTTTCCTCAACTTTGTCGATGGCTGGCTTTGTCAGACCATAAACGAAGCCGAGCACGCCTCCTGAGACGATGGTGATGACCATCAAGGCGACAATCATGTTTTTTAATGTTGATTCTTTCTTTGCCATAATTATAAATTATTCAGATTCAACAACTTATTTCTTAACTACACCGAAACGTTTTGGTTTGAATCCTTTGTTGATGAGCGGCACCACGGCGTTCATGATAAGGATTGCAAACGACATACCTTCTGGATACTGTCCCCAGAGACGAATGATGACGGTGATGAGACCGATGCCGAGAGCGAAGATGCACTTGCCTCCTGTGGTCATAGGCGAGGTCACCATGTCGGTGGCCATGAAGAAAGCACCGAGCATTAAACCGCCACTGAGTATGTGATACAACGGATTGACGTATGTCGTCGGATCGACGAGCCAGCATATTCCTGACACCAAAGCAACCGTGGCAATGATGATGACAGGTGTCTGCCAGTCGATTATCTTCATGATAATCAGGAAGATACCACCGATGATAAGAGCCAAGGCGCACATCTCTCCGAACGAACCGCCGGTGTTGCCGATGAGCATGTCCCAGTAGTTGATGTTGCTCACTGCCGCCGCGCCGCCTTCTTTGAGAAGTCCTAAGGTGGTAGGACCGGTGATGACATCAACCGACCAGAAGTTTTGTCTCGGCACCGGCCATGTCGTCATCGCGACAGGGAAGGAGATGAGCATGAACACACGGCCTACAAGAGCAGGGTTGAACGGGTTCTTGCCCAAGCCGCCGAACGACATCTTGGCGATGCCTATAGCCACAATGCCGCCAACTACCACCATCCACCACGGGATGTTGCTCGGCACGTTGAAAGCGAGGAGGATACCCGTGAGCACGGCAGAGCCGTCGCTGATGGTACACTCACCCTTCATGAGATATTTCTGTATCAAAAACTCAGTGAGCACACATGTCGCCACTGAAATCAAAGTCACACGGATCGCATTAAACCCAAAGAAATACACCGAGACGATGAAAGCCGGCATAAGGGCGAGAATCACCATGCACATTATTTTTTTTACGCTTAGTTCTCCGTGAACATGCGGCGAACCTGATATTGTGAGATTATTCATTGTTTATTTTTTTGTTGTTCAATTGTTTATTTCTGGTTACGCGCACGAATCATGGCACCCGTCTTCGTCTTGCCGTAGCGTATGTAGTCGGCAAGCGGTATGTTGGCAGGGCATGTGAACTCACATGAGCCGCATTCTATGCAATCCATGATATTGTGTTTCTCTGTCTCCTCAAAATTATTCTGACGCGCGAGGCGGTTGAGCAGATACGGCTCTAATCCCATGGGGCATGCCGTCATGCACTTGCCGCAGCGTATGCAGTTGCTTACCTTGCGAGGCTGTGCGTCTCTCTCGTTGAGCATCAAGATGCCGGACGTGCCTTTGATGGTCGGGAAGGTGGTGACACTCACCGACTTACCCATCATCGGACCACCGTTGATGAGGTTGGCGGTGTCCTCAGGAAGTCCGCCGGCTGCCTCGATGAGCAGATTGGCGGGAGTGCCTATTCTCACAAGGAAATTTGACGGTCTCTTTACCGATTTACCTGTCACGGTGACGACACGATATACCAACGGTTTGTTTTTCTGCACCGCCTCGTAGATGGCGAAAGTGGAAGCCACGTTGACCACCACACAGCCCGTCTCGATAGGTAGCTTGCCCGACGGCACCTCGCGTCCGGTGACGGATTTGATGAGCTGTTTCTCGCCGCCTTGCGGATATTTAGTCTTCAACGGTTGTATCTCTATGCCATCGAAATAGCTGTCGTTCTTGATGATTTCATCGAGTTTCTTAGCGGCTTCGAGTTTGTTTGCTTCTATGCCTACCACGCCTTTCGGGGCGTTCACGGCTTTCATGACGACTTTCACGCCCACGAGGAACTCGTATGGCTTCTCAAGGAGCAGACGGTTGTCGCATGTGAGGTAAGGCTCGCATTCCGCCGCGTTGATGATGACGTACTCGGCTTTCTTGTCTTTCGGTATCATCAGCTTTACGTATGTGGGAAATGTGGCACCGCCGAGACCCACTATGCCGTGCTGTTTGATGCGTTCTATAATCTCTTCGCTTGAGAGTGTGATATCTTTAATTAAGGTGTCGGAAGTGTCGATGCCTTCGAGCCACTCGTCGCCTTCTACATCGATGAAGATAGCTGGCTTACGGTAGCCTGTGTGGTCCATCACCTCGTCGATCTTGTTGACGGTGCCGCTTGCAGAGGCATGCACGTTGGCGCTGATGAAGCCTTTCGCCGTGGCGATGAGCTGTCCCACCTTCACCTTGTCGCCTTTAGCCACTATAGGCTCTGCCGGCGCACCGAGGCACTGTCCGAGCGGGATGATGACCTGTTTAGGTACCTCAAATGTGATGATAGGCTGGTCCGACGAAAGCTTGTTCTCCTCCGGATGAACGCCACCTTTTGGAAATGTCTTAATTGGATTCATACGTTATGCTTTACTTTCGTTTGGTTGTACAATTTTTTCTGCTATTTTCTCTTCGGCTGGTGTCTCCACCTTGGGTTTCCTTGGCGGGAAATTGACTTCATGGATGCTGCTGCGAGGGCACACCTCGACGCATTTGCGGCACTGCTTGCACTTGGTGAAGTCGATGTAGGCGAGGTTGCCGCGCATCTCGATAGCCTCGAACGGGCATGTCTTGAAGCATTTCTGGCAGGCTATGCAGCTCACCTTGCAGTTTTTCATGGCGACGGCACCTTTCTCGGTATTGTTGCACGCCACGAAGATACGACGGTTGTTCCTGCCTTTGGCGCGTATCTCTATTACGCCGCGCGGACATGCCTTGGCACAGGCACCGCAGCCCACGCACTTGCTGTCGTCAACCTCAGGCAGACCCGTCTCCTTGTTGATGTGGATGGCATCGAAAGCACATTTTTTAACGCAGTCGCCTAAGCCGAGGCAGCCGTTGGGACAGCCGTTCTCGCCGGCGTAGAGAGTGTTGGCGAAGCCACAGATGTCGGCACCCTCATAATGCACCTTCGACGGGGCGTTCTCACAGGTGCCGTTGCAACGCACCACCGCTATCATCGGGTCGGCAATGGTGACGGTCATGCCTAATTTCTCTGCCACTTTCGACATGTCGGAGCTGGGACAGTTCAAACCGGAGAGACTTTGCTTCTCGGCAGCCGCCTTGACACACGCCTCGGCGAAGTTACGGCAGCCCGCAAAACCGCAACCACCACAGTTGGCACCGGCTAACACAGCCTCCACCTCGTCGATGAGCGGATTCTCCTCTACCTTGAACTTCTTCGCGACGAAAAACAAAATCACCGCCGCTACCCCTCCTAAAATCCCTAAAATTACTAAAGACCATAACAAAATGTTACTCATGCGAATGAATTTAATGAGTTGATAAATACAAACCTATTTTTTAGCGACGCAAAATTACCATAATTTTTATTATAAAACAAGTAATTTTTGCAAAAAATATAACTCCTTAATTTCTAAAGAGTTCATCATTTCGACAATGGCATAACACAATTAAGTCTCTAAATTTTTAAATCTTCAATAGACGGATGAAAATCAGTCTCGTAACAATCCGTCTCATGAAATATCCGTCATTTCGACCGAATCTCATATCTGAACTCGTCTCTCAACTTGTCTTTGAAAAAAATATAAAGTATGGTGTAATACACTGCCAGTGCCCCGATTCCGATGAGGGCGGCGACCCATTCTTTTATTGATAAGTTGCTGAGTATCACTATTATAGCTATCAAAATAATGGCAGGGATGAAATACGCTATCATTGCGGCTTTGTTGCCTTGCCTCGCACTCATTACGATGTTCACCGGCTGCCCCACGATGTAATCATTGTCTGCAAGACGTGGCACCGTCACACGTTTCTCCTTCATCTCCGACATCCCACATGCCGACTTGATGTTGCACGTACCACAAGAACTCGCACTAAGTATCTCTATTTCAATATCTTTGTCGTTGATGCCAACAACAACACCTGTATGTGAGACTTGCTCTTCCATGATTTAATATTTTTTGCAAAGATACTGAAAATTTTTATAATTTTGCCTCTTCTAAGTAAATAAGATTTATGAAAGTAAATGTCGAGAAACACAAGAAGAAAGCTTTAAGTGTGGAAATCAAGGCAATACGATGGCTTAAATCCATAACTCTGCCTGGTTTCAGAGGCAAACCGCTGTATGATGTGCTCGTTTATTTTATAAATGGCTTCAGCCAAGGTTATCTTCTCGACCGTGCTGCCGCCGTGGCGTTCAATGTTTTCTTGGCGATTTTCCCCGCCGTGATGGTGCTGTTCACGTTCATTCCCTACATGCCGCTCGAAGGCATTCAGGTAGTCATAGTGGATACTATACGGCAAATCATGCCGCAGACCATTGCCACGAGAGTGATAGGTACCATCGACGAGATTATGATGCAGCAGCACGGCACGCTTATGTCGATAGGTATCATCATGGCGTTTTACTTCAGCTCAGGTGCTATACGCGCCTTTTTCCGCGGCTTCGACATGGGCGTCAACCACATAGGTAAGATGTCGTTTGTCAAAATGCAACTCAACGCATTGCTCGTGACCCTAATCATAGGCATACTGCTAATACTTTCGGTCGTTCTCATCGTCGTCGGTAACGATGTTTTGCCTTGGTTTTTCAATAAGATACATTTTTATAACACATTCATTATCACTCTGATAGAGATAGGACGCTGGCTTCTCACCGTGTTTGCGCTGCTTGTTGCCATTGCTGTGTTGTATTATTTCGGCAACCCACAGAAAGACAAGAAGTTTCGCCTCTTCACGCCCGGCAGCATCATGTTCGCTTTCCTGTTTATCGTCGGTACCGTCGGCTTCAATTACTACATAGTCAATTTCTCGCGTTACAACGCGCTCTACGGCTCCATCGGCGGTCTCATCATCTTTATGATGTGGATGTATGTCAATTGTATCATAATCCTTATCGGATATGAACTTGACGCAAGTATCTTTTTGGCTGAAAACAAACTTCTGTCAAAAAATATAAGGTCTAAAGTCTAAAGTCTAAAGTCTTTTTATTATTTTTGCAAAAATTTTTAAAATGCGGAAGATTGTTTTTATCGGCAGTGGTGCCATTGCGACGGCTCTCGGTGACGTGCTCGCCACAAAAAATAAAGATGAGGTTTATTTGTTATCTATTGAAAATGAAGTGATTGAGATGGTTAACAAACTTCATGTCAATACCTCTTATTTCCCCAAATGCAAGCTCAGCGACAATCTGCGTGCTACCGGCGATAAGAAAGTACTTCTTGAAGCTAACGTGATTTTCCTCGCTATCCCGTCGTATGCCGTGGTCGATTATCTTGATGAAAACAAAGATCTTATCAACCCTACAGCTCTCATTGTCAATCTTGCGAAAGGCTTCGGTAACAACGGTCAACTTATTCCTGATTGTCTTAAGTCGTTCATTATCAATCCTTTAATGACACTAAAAGGTCCTTCTTTTGCCAGAGAAATTATCAATCGTCAGGATACTGGACTAACAGCGGCGGCAACTGACGACAGCCTTTACAATATCATCACCGACGTGTTTGCAGGCACCGTGGTTCGCACCGATTTCACCAACGACGTCACAGGAGTGGAATATGCCTCTATCTTGAAAAACATCTATGCAATAATAATCGGGATGGTTGATGCCAACTTCGATTCTGCCAACTTGCGTTCGATATTTATCACCAAGGCACTCAACGAGATGCGTAACCTGATGACGGCTTTTGGTGGTGAAGACAAAACTATGTACAACTACTGCGGCTTCGGCGATTTCTCGCTTACGGCACTCAACGACATGAGTCGTAACCGTACCCTCGGACTGCTCATCGGGAAAGGCTTTTTCAATGCTTTCATTGGTAACGACGTTGTGCTTGAAGGTCGTGTAGCCGTTGATGTTTTTTACAAAAAACTCATTGATAATCAAATGAATCTGAATGAATTTCCTTTGATGAACGAACTTTATCATGTCCTTAACGAAAAAAACTATCCTACACATAATTTTATCAAAAACATTCTGAAAAACCGATGGGAATAGTTGCGCGACAGAGCATTAAAGGTACGATAACCAATTACGTTGGCGTCGCCGTGGGTTTCGTCACCACTTTCTTCGTGATGACGAAATATCTCACGCTGGAAGAGGTCGGTCTTACCCGCGTTATGGCTGACGCCGCGATTTTGTTGTCGGGACTTGCTGCACTTGGTACCAATACCTCGGCCCTGCGTTACTACCCATATTTTAAAGATGAGAATAGCCGCGACCACGGTTTCTTTGGCTGGACGGTCATAATCCCTGCGGTGGGATTCGTGATTTTTTCAATATTGTTTTTTGTCTTTAAAGATTTGATAATCAATATATTCTCAAGTAAATCGGAACTTTTTGTTGACTATATCTACTTCGTGATACCGATGGCTTTTTTCATGATGTACATGACGGTTTTCGAGACCAACGCCAACATCTTGATGCGCATCGTCGTCCCGAAATTCGTCCGCGAGGTGGGCATAAGGCTCCTCACCCTCGCTGATTACATTTTATACATCACAAAGGTAATCGACCTCGACGGCATGATTATCGGATTATGTCTGATATATGTTGTCGCTACTTTGTTGAATATCATTTACTTACTTACTTTATCTAAAATTTCCTTTAAGATAGAGCGAGGTTATATTTCGGCGTGGCTGCGCAAAGATTTTCTGTTTTACACGCTTTTTCTAACCGTCGCCGCGGTAATCGGAAACATAATCCCGAGCCTCAATACTTTTTTCGTGACGGCGCAACTTGGACTGACAATCACCGGTATCTACACGATAGCGTCTTACATGGCTAACCTCGTCGAGATGCCATACCGTTCGCTCTCGGCGATATCACGTCCTATCATCTCGCAGGCGATGAAAGACAATGATAATCAACGCGCTTCGGAAATGTGCAAAAGCGTTTCCCTGCATCAGCTGATAGCCGGAGCGTTCGTATTCTTTATCATCTGGATAAATATCGACCTGTTCTTTGAGCTTCTGCCAAATGGCGATAAATATGCCGAAGGAAAATGGCTGTTTTTTCTCCTCGGACTGGCAAAACTTATCAATTCATCGCTGAATATCGGTGTCACGGTGCTGAGCTACTCTAAATATTATTACCTCCAACTGATTTTCACCGCTATACTAACTGCAAGTGCTATAATATTGAATAACAAGTTGATACCGATTTACGGAATGATAGGGACGGCATGGTCGTCAATAATATCGTTCTCTATCTATTACCTTTTACTGCTGTCGCTCATCATCTGGAAGACAAAGATTTCCCTGTTCTCATGGAAGGAGGTGGAGGTGGTTTTAATTGTGGTATTGCTATTTGTAATAAATTGGTTAACATTTGAATATGTAATAAAATCTATAATTTACTTGAAGGATACAGGAGTCGTTGTTAAACTTCTTGAGGCAACATTCAGAACAGTGATTTTGGTGGTTATAGGGTTGTTTTTAATATACAAGACAAAAATCTCGAAAGAGATAAATGAGATAATTAATAAATTCACTCGTCGTTTCGGTTGAAGCGGAACAAAATGAAGAAATCACTTTTAAAATCATGAAAAGAGTTTTAGTAATATCGGTTTTTATATTGTTGCTGGCATTGCCGTCAGTGGCGCAGGTGAAAGGTGTTGTTAAAGATACATTCGGCAACGTGCTTGTAGGTGCCAACATTGTTTGGAAAGGCACTAACCATGGCGTTTCAACTGATGCCGACGGACGTTTTGTTTTGGAACAGCAAGAGGGGGTTAAAGAGATGGTTACGTCGTATGTCGGGTTTTTCAATGACACCACACAATACAATGGTTTGGCTTTTGTTGAGATAGTGATGAAAGAAGGTATTAACTTGGATGATGTTGTGGTGAAAGCTTCTCGTCCCGGCGTGATGAAGGCAAGAGGTGCCCAAAATATTGATGTAATCTCCACTACAGAACTTTGTCGCGCTGCCTGCTGTAACCTTGGGGAGAGTTTCTCTAATAACCCATCTGTAGATGTCAATTATTCTGATGCGGCAACAGGTGCACGACAAATCAAACTATTAGGATTATCCGGTAGTTACGTTCAGATGCTTACTGAAAATGTGCCGGCATTCAGAGGTGCGGCGGCTCCATTTTCTTTGGGTTATATCCCAGGTACTTGGATGCATTCGATTCAGGTGTCGAAAGGTGCCGCCACAGTGAAAAACGGCTGCGAGTCGATAACAGGACAGATCAATGTGGAATATTTGAAGCCGCAATCCGATGAGGAATTTGATGTGAATCTGTTCCTTGACAGCCATTTGAAAATTGAGTCAAATATCGAGGGAAATCTGCATCTTACGGAAAAGTTAAGTACCGGATTATTAGCGCATTACGAAAATATGTGGATGGAACACGATGGCAATGGCGACGGTTTTATGGATATGCCAAAAGTGCAACAAGTCGATGTTTTGAACCGGTGGACATACAAATCAAACCGTTACATTATGCAGGCTTTGGTGAAAGCTCTGAAAGAGGAGAGAAACAGCGGCCAGACCGAACAAAGTCATCACTCTGTTAAGAGTTTTACCAGTGATAATCAATCATATAGGATAAATATTGAAACGGAGCGTGTCGAGGGTTTTATTAAAAATGCTTATATTTTTGATGAGGTTCACAATTCTAATATTGCGTTGGTTTTGTCTGGCTCGTACCATAAAATGAATTCATTATACGGAATCAGAACCTATGACGTGAAAGAAAATAATGCCTATTCACAGCTGATGTTTGAGACGGAGTTCACGCCAAGTCACAGCATTTCCGTGGGTTTATCATATAACCACGATGGTTTTTATGAAAGTTGGATGCTGTTGCCAGAATTAAAGAAAGCTCCGGATGAGAACATAGGAGGAGCATACGCGCAATATACTTTCAATTTGGATGAGAAACTTGTGTTAATGGCAGGTTTTCGTGGCGATTACAGCGATTTATACGGTTTGTTCTTCACACCCCGCGCTCATGTGAAATGGGTTGTCAGCGATTTCATGAAACTGCGTTTTTCGGCAGGAAAAGGATACCGTACGCCACGTCCGATGCTCGAAAACCATAATTTACTCGCCAGTAGTCGTGAAATCATCATCGACGACGAGCTGACGCAGGAGGAGGCATGGAACTTCGGTGCCAGCGCAACATTTGATATAGATGTTTTTGACAAGTGCTTGACTATCAACGCAGAATATTACTATACGAACTTTATCCATCAAGTCGTGACCGACATGGATAACGACATTCACGCGGTGCATTTTTACAACCTTGACGGGAAATCGTATTCTCAGACGTTCCAAATCGATGCAACATACCCGTTTTTCGAAGGCTTCTCGCTGTTGGGAGCCGTCAGGTATAACGATGTGAAAACAACTATCAACGGAGTGCTTCGTGATAAACCGTTGACCAGTAAATACAAGGGCTTGCTGACAGCAACATATAAGACTCCGCTGGAAATATGGCAGTTTGATATCACATTGCAAATCAATGGGGGCGGACGTATGCCTGAGCCATATAGTGACTTTGACGCCTATCCAATGCTTAATGCCCAGATAATCAAATGGTTCCGCTGGGGAAATATCTATATCGGAGGTGAGAATCTTACCAATTTTAAGCAGAAAAACCCGATTATTGGATGTCATGACCCGTGGGGTTCTGATTTCGATGCTACAATGATTTGGGGTCCCGTCGATGGCATCATGGGTTACGTCGGTTTAAAATGGAAATTATCAAAATAAAATAATATGAAAAGACTGTTTTTATTGGTATTTGTAATGTTTTTTGCAGTTTTGTCGAACGCCCAGACCAAGAAAGAAGTGGTGTTCTCAACAGAGCCTGAGATAAAATGCGATGGCTGTGTGAATAAGATTAAGAATAACATCCGTTTTGAAAAAGGCGTTAAAGCCATCAATCCCGATTTGGAGACGAAACTCGTTACTATTCAATATGATAGCGAGAAGACGAATCCTGAAAATCTTATCAAGGCTTTCTCCAAGATAGGTTACACGGCGACCGTTGTACCTGAGAAGCAACTGGTTGAAAATGAAGAAGATAAAGATAAAAAATGAAGATAATCATCGTCGGGACATCACATCCGTACCGCGGAGGCATAGCGGCATTCACTGACCGGCTTGCGACCGAGTTTATCAAGGAAGGCGTTGATATTGAAGTGTTTACATTTAAACTTCAGTATCCTTCGTTCCTTTTCCCTGGCAAGACGCAGTTCTCCGGCTCGAAAGCACCCGACAACCTGCGGATTTTCCGTAAGGTGAACTCAATGAATCCATTGAACTGGCGCAGGGTGGGGATGGAGATACGCAAAGAATATCCCGACATTGTGATTTTCACCTACTGGATGTCGTTTTTCGCCCCTTGTTTTGGAAAGATTGCCCGCATAGTGAAAAAAAATCGTCATACAAAGTGTATAGGATTGATACACAATATGTTGCCTCACGAAAAATCTATTCTCGACAAGATGTTCCTGCCATATTTTGTCAAATCAATGGATGGTTTTTTGACACTTTCGAAAGCTGTTTTACATGACGTGACAGTGTTGGATAAAGAAAACAAACCGAAATGTTTTACTCCGCATCCTCTGTACGACCATTTTGGCGAAATAGAAGATAAATCATTGGCAATCAACAAATTAGGATTTGATAAGAAATATTGTTACATGCTATTTTTTGGTCTCGTAAGAGCTTACAAAGGACTTGATTTGCTCATTGATGCTTTCGCTGACGAACGGTTGAGGAAATATCCGGTGAAACTGCTTGTTGCGGGCGAGTTTTACGACGACCCGAAGTCTTATCTTGAACAGATTGAACGACTTGGACTGAAAGAATCTGTCATTATTAATAATAGGTATATTGCCGATGATGATGTGAAAGACTATTTCAACGCTGCCGACATCGTGGTGCAGCCATACAAATCGGCTACACAAAGTGGTGTGACACAGGTGGCTTATCATTTTGAAAAACCCGTTTTAGTTACCGATGTGGGTGGTTTGAAAGAGATTATCCCTGACGGTAAAGTGGGTTATGTTGTTGAACCTCAACCTGTTGCGATAGCTGATGCCTTGATTGATTTTTATGAAAATAACAGATATACGACTTTTGTTGAGGGTGTGAGGGAAGAGAAGACGAAATTTGTGTGGTCGAACGTGACGGAGGCTGTTATGAAAATGTTATGATGTTGTTATGAGGATGTTATGATGTTGTTATGAAGAAATTAATCGCAATATTCACCAAGATTTTCCCGCGGCAGACGTTGATAAAATTCAGCTATCTGTTCAGTTTTCTGATACGCCCGTTTTACGTTGGAAACAAGGTGGAGTGTCCTGTTTGCGGCAAGCATTTTCGCAAGTTTTTGCCATACGGTTATGGCGAGGCTATGGATAACCGGTTGTGTCCCAATTGCTTATCGCTGGAACGGCATCGTCTGCTCTGGATTTATCTCAAGGAGAAGACAGGTTTCTTTACCGACAATTTGAAGGTGTTGCATTTCGCGCCTGAGCAACCGTTTCTGAAGCGTTTCCGTGCGTTGAGCAATCTCGATTACACAACTGCCGACATCGACTCCCCCATTGCCGACCTGCATCTCGATGTTACCGACATTAAACTTCTTGATAATCAATATGATGTGGTGATTTGTAACCATGTTTTGGAGCATGTGAGCGATGCTAATAAGGCATTTTCGGAGATAAAACGCATATTGAAAACAGGAGGATGGGCTATTTTGATGGTTCCAATCAACCCTGATGTAGATACGTGGGAAGATCCGACGATAACCGACCCAGAGGAACGAAAACGTTGTTTCGGGCAGTACGACCACGTGCGCCAGTTTGGTCGCGACTATGTGCAAGTGCTTGAGAATGCCGGTTTTGCCGTTGATGCTGACCGTCTCTATTACGAGCTTACGAATGAGCAACGGCAACGTATGAGATTGGCGCGCAAAGGCGAGGAGTTGGTTTACAGGGTTGTGAAGGAATAAAAATCCTTTTAATGCAAAACCACAAAACGCTTCACAACGCCACTTGCCCCGTCTGTCTTCACTAAATAAACCCCGTTGCTGAAATGCCCGCAGTCAATTTCAAAGGCTTCGTCATTTTCATGCGTAAATGTTGCGGTTTCTTGTCCTAAAACATTGAAAATCTTTATGTTAGAGATATTGTTTCCTCTTATGTGAAGAATGTCGTCAGCTGGATTAGGATAGACAGAAAAATCCTGCTCTTTGGCATTGTCGTCAATATTTAAGTTTTCGCTTACGCGGATGTAACTCTCGTGACGATAATAGTTCTGTTTTGTTGCCACCACTTTTATTTTTTGTCCTTCGTGAAGGATATTGGTGAAACCCAATGTTGCCTCACCGTTGTTAATTTTTTTTCTTGCAATAAGTTGATTATCAACAGATAACGCTACGGTAGCTCCTTCATCGGCGTATATTTTCACGCTCATCGTTCCGGGTGGCACATCATCGGCATGAGAGACGGTGAGGTGTTGCGGCACCTCGGAAAATAAACGCAGATATGCGTCTCCGAAATAGTGTAACAGGTTGTTAGTCAGTGTCTTGAAACTCGCGTTATAGGGAAACGACGACTGTTTCAGGAAATATTTCCCGTATGCGTTGGCAAATGCAGGATATTGAAAATCAATATCTTGTGTTCCATAATCGGGCATAAAGTCGGGGAAGAGATAATCGAAGAAGCCCCACACGTATGTGTCGTTGACGTAAGAAAACGACAGTTCCGATGCCGCGACAATGCCGACGGCACCGTTTTCAATCCGAAGAAAACGTTCCGCGAGGCAGTCATTGCCGTTTTCATCGTAGCCGAAATGACCTGTCTGGCAGTTGGCCGACATCACGAAAGTCATTTTTTCGCTGTTGAGATTGTTTATATAGTCATTGTTGAAATGAGGTTCACTCCATGCTTTATAGCTGCCGTGGTCGCGGTGAAGGATTATGAAAGAGCCTTCACGCAGCGTTTGTGTGATATCGTTGGCGTCGGCGTCCCAGTTGGTGAGATGCGACATTGTTGCCGGGATATATCCGAGTCCGTCGGGACCGAAGAGATTGATAACCTGTTCGGTGCGCTGTCCTGTTGACCACACCGAGTCGGGTGAGCCTTGGTGTATGGCGTTGAGGTGCACGTCTCGCTTTCCGTGTTGTTCCATGTATCCCGCCACTATTTCCGTACAGAGTTGGAACCATCGTGTACGTTGGTAACCCATGGCGGTGGTGGCTTTTTCATAATAGTTAGCGTCGGGGTAGGGATGACGTTCATAATGCAGCGTTTTTTGCACTATATGTCGAGCCTCGCCGCCTCCGGCGGCGGGCATACGTGCTATCACCATGTCGGGCAGACCGTTGTCATCGAAATCCACGAGTTTATTGTCGGCGAGATACGGCTCATAGGCGTGTCCCTCGGGATGGTCGGTGAGGGCGTATGTCGTAAGCCCCAAGGCGGGGTCATCGCTGTAGTCGCCGAGCAGTAACACGGCGGCGGGGACGGGACTCCAGTCCTCATAACAATGATGCAGAAACGCTTTCAACGAGTCAGGAACGTTGCTCGTAGCTGCGCCTATCGTCACCACCTTTGTAATGATGCCTTGCTCCTCACGGAAATTGCGTAGGGTGTCAGCCCAAGCCTTGATGTCTTCATTGTCAGGCGTAATGATGAGATAGTTGCATCCGTTACGTCTCCCGTTTTCCGAGAAATCATCTTCGTCAAAAATCATATTGTCAAAAAACTCCGGATTGACGACGATGCCACGTATCATCTCGGTAAACGTGTTGTTGACCGCTGTGATGTCCCTCGCTCCCTCCGGTCGCTCGGGACTCCATTCTACCGTAACTGCCACATTATCAATTGTTTTCAACACTTTCTGTACGGGATTATATCTCTCAATGGCAACCCCTATCAACACCACGTCGAAGCCCCGGAACGACAAACGCTCACAACTGATGATTTCTTCAGGAAAAAAGGCATCGCTCGTGTAAATATCATAATCTTCAACAGCTTGATAATCAGTGGTATCGAGGTCGGATGGCATCTTTGAGGCAGGAGAGATATAGATATTTTCGGTAATTTGTTCGTTTTTCGATATTATCTTAATGTCAAAGCCGGAATTTTTGGGTATTGCCACATATTTCGATGCCGTATTCAGTTCGGGTTTGCCTTCGTCGGCAGGTATGAAACTCGTTGATATACAATCTCTTGTGTTAAGAAAAAAACTGACAGAGTTGTTTTGGGCAAAGATATTTCCGCTGATTGTCAGTGTCAGCAAAATGAGGATAGATACCTTTGTCATTTTTGGTATATGTGTATGCGATGGATTTTTCACGTGGCAAATATACAAAAAAAGAGACAACATCACGCTGTCCCTTCTTTTTAACCTTAAATAATTTATAGGTACGGCTCGCTAAATCAATACTCGTCAGATACTGTGAGCTTCTTTCTGCCTTTGGCGCGGCGTGCTTTCAACACTTTGCGACCGTTTGCAGTTGACATTCTTTCTCTGAAACCGTGTTTGTTCTTGCGTCTTCTGTTCGATGGTTGAAATGTGCGTTTCATTGTATTATAATTTTATCTTATCCTGACCTGAATTTCGGACTGCAAAGATACAAAAGTTTTTAATACAAAAAACATTTTTTTGAAAAATTATTTTTCAGGTACATTTTTCAGAGTTTCCACTAAAAATTCCCAGAAAGGAGCTACCGATTCGATGAGCAGTGCCTCGTCGGGTGAGTGTGGGTGGACGAGTGTAGGGCCGAACGAAATCATGTCCCAGTTAGGATATTTCGCGCCGAGTATGCCACATTCGAGGCCGGCGTGTATCACCATCACTTTCGGTTCCTTGCCGAATTTGTCGGCATACACCTGTTTCATCGTGGCGAGTATAGGGCTGTCGATGTTAGGTTTCCATCCGTGGTATGAGCCTGACGACTCTGCCACTGCGCCATGTTCAGTGAGGAGTTCGCGGATATTCTCGGCGAGTTTGTCTTTAAGCTCATCGACGAGGCCTCTCTGGAGCGAGCAGGTGATGATTTTACCGTCTTCAAACTTCACGAGGGCGAGGTTCGATGATGTCTCCACCGTGCCTTCGAAGTCGTCCGACATGCCGATGACGCCGTTAGGATATTTGGCAATGGCTTCCATCATGTTCTTAAATGTCTTATTATCAATCACTTCTGCTGGCATCTCGGCTTCGACGATACTGACGCTGAGGTCTGGCTCGGTCTGTGAATACTGTTCTTTAACCGTTGCCTCATAGTCATAGACAAAAGTCTTGAGTTTCTCTACTTTTTTGTTCGGCACCACTATAGTGGCAAACGATTCTCTTGGGATGGCGTTGCGCAAGCTGCCTCCGTTGATGGTGGCGAGGCGCACGTCGTATTTTTGCGACACGATGACGAGCAATGTGTTCATTATCTTGTTGGCGTTGCCTCTTCCGAGATTGATGTCCATGCCCGAGTGACCGCCTTTTAATCCCTTGACAATCAATTGGAAAGCTGTCATTTCTTCTGGCACTTTTTCCATTTTAGGGGTCCAGCAGCCGTTGGTGTCGATACCGCCGGCGCAGCCGACATACAGCTCACCTTCGGTTTCGGAGTCCATGTTGAGCAGGATGTCGCCTTTCAAGAATCCCGGTTCCAGTTTGTTGGCTCCTGTCATGCCTGTCTCTTCGTCGATGGTGAAGAGGGCTTCTATCGGGCCGTGTTCGAGGTTTTTAGAGGCGAGGACGCCCATTGCCGCCGCTGCGCCGAGACCGTCGTCAGCACCGAGGGTGGTGCCTTTTGCGCGCACCCAGCCGTTGTCAATGTATGTCTCGATAGGGTCTTTCTCGAAGTCGTGCACGGTGTCGGCGTTTTTCTGCGGTACCATGTCGAGGTGAGCCTGCAGGATGACACCCTTGCGGTTCTCGTAACCTGGCGTGGCAGGCTTGCGGATGATGACGTTGCCAGCCGCATCGACGATGGTCTCAAGACCAAGGTCTTCACCGAATTTCTTCATGAAAGCTATCACTTGCGCCTCTTTTTTCGATGGACGCGGTATGCGTGTGAGACTGTAGAAGTTTTCAAAAACTTCTTTTGGTTGTAATTCGTTGATATTCATTTGTTTATGTTTTAAATTTGACTTATTTTTATTTTATAATTATAACTTTTTTCAAGAAAATTTATTTCATTTGTTTTTTATAAAATTTTTGATTTTCTCATCGCCCCAAATCAACTCCATGATTTTCAATGATTCTTCTGTCTTCATACTCTTACGGGCTTCGAGATTACGTTGTATGAAAATGCAATCGGTAAGGTCGCCGTTGCTGCGCACGATGTCTTCGGCGAGTGCATCGCATGACGGCGCGCCGCAGATGCCGCAGTCAATCTGAGGCAACATCCTCTTGTATTCGTTGATTTTATTCATTTTTTCGAGGGCTTTGGAGATGTCGCTGTCGAGGCTTAACATAGAACGTGGTTCTATCTCACCCACCTTGATATTGTGCATCAGGTAACTGTGTTCTTCTTCTACTTCCTGTGCGCGTGTCATTTCGCCACGGCGTTCCTTGCCTGCCACGTATTTGGCGCGTGCGAACATTCTCTCGCAAGTGAGGAAACGGTTCTCGCACGTCAGCACGCCGCCCGGGCAGCTCTGGTCGCAGGCACGTAACTCAAGGAAATCGACGTCTTCCACCTCGTCGTTCTCCACTTTTTCCAAAAACTCTATGACATTTTTTATCTCATCTATTGATAATGAGCGGTTTGCGACGGAGAGACGGCGTTCGCCGTTGGTGAGAGAAGTGAGTATGCTGTCGGAAGTAAGCTGTGCGATAGGCAGTTTCACTTCTTTGTAGTCGTGACCTTGTTCTTTTATTTTTTTATATACCCTGTTGTAGAGCGAGTCCATGTTGATTACGCCGTCAACGCTTGACTTTTCTTCTCCCACGGGGTTTTTCACGGCGGCTATCTTGGCTGCGCACGGTGTCACGTAGAAGATGCCGATGTCGTCGGGCTGCCAGCCGTCTTTCTCGAGTTTACGCCTGATATACATCGCCGTAAGGTCGATAGGAGCTCTCAGCGGGATGAGATTTTCCACGAGTCCAGGGAATTTGACTTGTATGAGTCTCACTATGGCGGGGCAATATGTAGAGATGAGAGGTTTGACGTTGTTTTCACGTTCCATTTTATTTTTTGCCTCGGTGTAGATAGGTGTCGTTATCTCCGTCTCGATGACGTGCTGAAAGCCTATCTCGTTGAGTATGCTGTAGATACGCGACACGCTGATGTCACTTTGAAACTGTCCGAGGAATACCGCAGGTATCAGGGCGACGCGGCATTTGTATTTGAATATCTCCTCGAAGTCGTCTTGTTTCACGAAGACGGCTCTGTGTGGGCATGCCTTGAAACATTCTCCGCAGTCGATGCAGCGGTTCTCGTAGATGTGTGCCTTCCCGTCGCGCACGCGTATGGCTTCCGTGGGGCACACCCTCATGCAGTGAGAGCAGCCTTCACAGACGTTTTCGTTGATCTGGAGAGCGTGAAAAAATGTCATGTTTCTATGTTTTGTTTACGTTTTACAAAAGATTTACTTCCATCTCCACCGTGGTGCCTACGCCTACTGTCGATTGCACGTTGAGCCTATCGACGTTTTTCTTGATGTTAGGCAGTCCCATGCCTGCGCCGAATCCCATATCGCGCACGGCAGGCGACGCCGTGGAGTGTCCCTCCTGCATGGCCCAGTCGATGTCGGGGATGCCAGGACCCTTGTCGATGACTCTCATCAAAATCTTGTCGGAGTCGATGTCGGCCGTCACCATGCCACCGTAGGCATGTGCTATCGCGTTGACCTCCGCCTCGTAGAGAGCCACCACTACACGTTTCACTATCGACGGATTCACGTTGAGCTGCTTGAGAGTCTTCTTAATTGAGCTTGAAGCGTAGCCGGCATTGACGAAATCGCCTTCAATTACTGGGTATTCCAAATGCATCTTGCTAAAAAATTTAAATTAATAAATAGGTTTGAGACCTGCCTCCCAAAGGAGACCGCACGTCTTGAACATCGAATATTCGCATTCCATAAGAACCATGTCGTTGTCCTCGGCAAGCTCTATCATCTCAGGTGTCGGTTTCTTCTTCCTCACAAACACTACGACGTCGAGGTTGCCCATCTCGCAGGTGCGTATCGTCTGCATGGTGCATAAACCCGTGACTATCATCGGAAAGTTGTCTCCCAAGGTGAGAATGTCCGACATCAAATCGGATGCAAATGCTTTGTCTTGATTCTCCCCAAGACGGTCTTGACCGCATATCACATTGGCATTCAATATTTTAGCTATTTCACTGAGTTTCATTTTGTTTTATTCGTTAAAAATTAGTCGTTATATTTTATTTCTTTAAGATTTTCCAAAATCATTTCCTTTAGATATTTCATTATCGTGACATCTTGCATCGACATCCCGTCAAGGGCTTCCTTAATCTCTTCAGTATCAAACACATACTCGCCTTCGTCGGTGATATGTTTATAGATAAAATGTATGTCCTGATATTGTGCGCAGAGCATAACGATGGTGCCAGCGAGGTCGCCCATTGGAGGACGGTCGAGGTGGTCATGTTGGAACCAGAAGTCAAGCACCGTGCCTACGCCCGGTTCGCTCTCGATATTCATGCCTCCGCCACAGTTTTCGGTGTTCATTTTGATGAGCGGCAGCCCTATGCCCACTTTTCGTGTGGTGCGCGTGGTGGTCCATGGGTCGGTCACCTTGGCGAGGAACTCCTTGCTCATGCCTTTGCCGTTGTCCTTGATGGTGAAGGCATAGATGTTGTCTTTCAGGCTGTCTTTTATCGTCAATTCTATCAGCTTTGCATTTGCCGCGATGGAATTTTCGAGCAGGTCGTAAACGTGCATTGATAGTTCTTTCATAGCTTATCCGTACAATAATTGTAATTTCTCATTAGGTTCCGTGTCGATGAAACGTCCGTCCTCGCCGTGCAGCGTCTTGCGGAACTCGTCGAAGGAGAGGTCGTACATGTGAAGCACGCAGTGCACTTCGCCGATGATGTGCAGGAAATGCGCGTCGGAGCTTTTTGTGAACATAAACCTCTTCAGATAGGCGAATTTCTTCAAAAAATCCTCTTTCTTGACGTGTTTTGAGATTTCCAGTGCGTCGGCTTTGAGGTCGGGCGGGATGAAACCGAGTTGCGACATCAGCGAGGATGCGGGCTTGTTGACGTGTGCCGGCACGAACAGACCGCCAATCTCATGCACCTTATCGTATAAAGCGTCGAGGTCGCAATCAAGAGCTGACCACAGCAGCCATTCCTCCTCGCCGGTGACTTCTTCCTCTTCATCCACAATGAGCTGATAGCCAAATTTATCCTCATCGAGAGGGATGTGCGGCAGATGTTCGTCGAGGAACTCTTGAAAAATGTCGAGTTGCTCGTCAGTCTCGAAGTAGGCAAGGGCGTGAGCCTCCTCCTGCGTCGTGATTTCCACACCGCCGATTACGAAGATGCCGTTTTCGCGTCCTATTTTCTGGGTCACCTTGACCTGCCTCGTGGTGTTGTGGTCGCAGATGGCGATGGCGTCGAGATGCAGTTTCTTCGCCTGCTCCACGATGGCCTTTGGCGACATATAAATGTCACCGCACGGCGAAAGCACCGTGTGAATATGAAGGTCCGCTCTATATTTTCTCAGTTCCACTTAACTGACTAACTAACTATTTAAAAGGTTATACACTCGTCCTGCAATCTCGTATGTTGGCAGTGAGGTTTGAAGAATTGGCAAAGCCTCTTCATTGGCCTGATTGATGGTGTCCTCATTGGCTCCGAGGTCTTTCACAAGGATGATACACGACATCTCCTTGAGCGATGCCACCGCCATCACGTTTTTGTGTGTCTGCAAGGTAATCCAAATGTTGCCTTCCATGGCGTTGCCCATCACGTCGCTCAGCAGGTCGGAAATGTAGCATCCGTCAATCTCACGGTCAAGGCCTTCCTTGCCGGCAAGGACTTTAAGTCCTAATTTCTCAACTAATTCCTGAACTTTCATTTGTTTATAGATTATAATTTTTCTACTGATTTACTGACTGCAAATATAGTAATTTTTCATAAAATAAACAAAAATTTTAAAAAAGTTGAAAAAAATGATGCGGAAACGAAAAATCTTTATCTTTGCGTCATGAAAAAAAACAGGTTTGATATAGTGGTACCGGGCGGCGCGAAGGAAGTATTGCTTCATGCCTGTTGCGCACCGTGTTCGTCGGCGATAATCGAGTGTATGATGCAGCACGGCATCACACCTATTATATATTATTGCAATCCGAATATTTTTCCTTTCGGGGAGTATGAGATACGGAAAAGCGAATGCACCCGTTATGCGCAGTCGTTGGGTCTCACTATCATCGACGATGATTATAATCATGAGGATTGGCTTGCCGGGATGAGAGGCTTGGAAAACGAGCCTGAACGTGGTGGCAGATGTCTCAAGTGCTTTAAATACCGACTGTTACGCACGGCGCAATATGCCCACGAACACGATTTTTCGGTCATCACGACAACACTTGCATCCAGTCGTTGGAAGAGTCTCGAACAGATAGAGGAGGCCGGTCGTTTTGCCGAGCAGCAGTATCCCGATGTCGTTTTCTGGGCGCAAAACTGGCGCAAAGGCGGTCTCACCGAACGTCGCGCACAAATCATCAAGGAATATGGTTTTTATAACCAACAATACTGCGGCTGCGAATTTTCAAAATAATTTTATCGTGAATGGGATTATGGCTGTCATAGTATGACAGGCTCAAGTCAGTTAGTCCAACTGAATAACTGAATAACTGTTTTTAGCTCTTGTCTGAAAAAAAAAATCAAAAATTTTTGTTTGTCGTATTGAAAAATGTTGTAACTTTGCGCCCGAAATGTTAAAAAATATTTTTCCATACAGAAAAATAGCATGTAGTGGTGCGGTGTGTGTATTGCTTGGAACAGCGATATACATGCCGTATTGTCCGCGTGTTTCTTACAGACATTTTAATAATAGAAAAAATTTATTTGATGCGATTGACAGGATGCCGGCGTTGCCGGTGTCCTTAAGCCGTTTGTTCCAAGCGGTAGGGGATATTGCACATACATGCACGTATGTAAGTAACGTAAACAAACATAACGACAACTAAAAATAAAAAAAGATGAAAAGGACAAAGAGAAAACTAAAGACAATCGCACTGGGAGTGCTGGTGGCGGCTGGGATGCTGCTGCCGTGTGCGGCGAGTGCGCAGAGCATGTTCGGGAGCGGCTCCGGCTCGTCGGGCAGCGACGGGTTCTTCAAAAGCTCGGGCGGCGACAACCGTACGAGCAGCGATATGGGGCTGAACCTCTCAAACCAGCAGTTCGGCTCGGGCGGATACAATCTCTCGAACCAGACCTTCGGCGACGCACCGGTACCGCTGGGTAGCGGACTTTTGGTGATGACGCTCGCCGGAGCAGGCTACGCCGTTCTTAGAAGAAGAAAGAATAGTCTTTAGTCTTTAGTCTTTAGCTGTTATGTCTCAAGACAGAAGACAGAAGACATAAGACAGAATGCGCGAAGCGACGACAACCGTTATTCAGGCTTGTAGGGACGTGCCATTGGCGCGTCCGTCCCGACAACAGAAACAACGACAAATTAGCAAATTAGCAACAATTAATTAAAAGAGGTTAAAAAATTAGGATTTAAAAATTAACAATTTAAAAAATTAAAAAAATGAGGAGAAAATTATTGACAATTACAATTATTGCATTGGCGGGCGTGATGGTGCTTGGCGGATGCAAGAAGAAAGTGGAGACGATACCGTTGGATGAGACGGTGTATATCACGTTAGACGTCAGCGACGGCGGCAAGCACACGGTATATCCGGGCACTGGAGCCGTGGTTTACGGTAACGGCGACAAAATCTACGTGGGAAACAACGGCAAGTATGTGGGTTATCTGACCTACGCCAACGGAACATTCAGCGGCACTCTGACAAGCCCGAGCACGAGCGACTATCTGCATTTCTACTTTGTAGGCGGGTTGGAGCCGAGTGCTACGCCGTCTGCGGGTAGCACGACAAGCTTCACTGTGAATATCAGCGACCAGAGCAGCAATCTGCCTGTGCTGTCGTACGGCAAGTCGAATGTGAAATACACGAGTGGCACCGCTGCATACACCTGCGTGTTGGAGAACAAATGCGGCTTAGTGAAGTTCGTTCCTGCCACTCCCACGAGCAGCACGGTAACCGTGGGCGGGATGAAGAATGTAGCCACCGTGAATTTTGCAAGTGGCAGCGAGGGCATCACTCCGACCGGAGCTAAGGGAACAATAACGCTGTATCCTGAAAGTACCTCTGCAAAATGGGCTATACTCCTTCCGCAGGATGCTGTCGCAAGCCCGACGGTTACGATAAGCGGTTACACATGCTCGATAAGCGGGAGTGTCCCTACGGTGACCAACAACATGTATTACTCGAGTGGTGTGAGCATTTCCATGACTGCTACTGTGACTCTGACGACCACGGCGGCGAGCGATGTAACCAACGCGACAGCCTCCACAGGCGGCACGCTGACAACGGTGGGTACTGTGACGGAGAGGGGCGTTGTTTATAGCACATCTACAAGCCCAACTACAAGCAGTTACTCTGGAGGAGGAAAAATAACTGACGCAAGCGCAGCGGCAGGCAGTTTCACGTCGAGTTTGACAGGTCTGACAGCAGGCACAACATACTATGTGAGGGCGTACGCCATCGTTGATGGCAATACGACATACGGCGCACAGCAGACATTCGCGACCTCATCGTATGCAACGGGTTACATTGACGCCACATATACCGTCGCTTCCAGTACTACTGTCAAATTTGCGCAGGGTAATTTGATTGCGGTCAGTGACGGCGTGTATGGTTTCGACGCCAACCAGTATGACGTGCACACCAGTGTGCCGACACTCAGTTCAGGCTATCCTCGCTACTACTTCACATGGAGTGAGATAGCGTCCTCAGGCAACAATCCGATGGAGTTCACTATCGGCAGCAAAACCTACAAGACTTTGACTTCTGCTCAGTGGCAATACGTTCTTGGTTTGGACGACTACGCACGTGGTGGGACGAGTGTGAGTGCCTCGGGTCACTTCTATGCGAAGGCTGTGGTTAACGGGATAAACGGTTTGATACTTCTTCCTGACAATTGGAGTGACAGCAACTACACGTTGAGCAACTATAACACTACTAATGCGGCATTCACAGGCAACACCATCACTTCCACCCAATGGACTACTTTGGAGAGTGAGGGTTGCGTGTTCCTGCCAGTCGCTGGCAACGCGTATGGTTCCTCGGTGTACTATGCCACTACGGACGGCTACTACTGGTCTTCCACGGAGGACGGTAGCAGCTACGCCTACTACTTGGGCTTCGATTCGAGCTATCTGGGCATGGACTACAACAGCAAGACTGACGGCTACTCGGTGCGGTTGGTTTTGGCCAATTAATTTTCCTGTGCCGAGGCCAGACGAAGCTCAGCCCCGTGTTTCGTCGGTTGCTGTAGAGTGCGGGCGGCGCACAAGTGAATATAGCATACTCTAACCTCAAAAAACGACTGTTATTTTTATAATAACAGTCGTTTTTTTTTGCTCAACTGCTTATATACTTGGATATAGACATGGAAGACATATTTGATAATTTTTTTAACAAAAAAAGTTGCAGGTATCAAAAATAATTCCTATCTTTGCAGCGGAATTTAAAAACTGATTTTTATGCTTGAGATATTTGGATTTTATGGATATTCGTTTTTCTTCTATGCATCAAATTAAAAGACTTAAAAAGATTTGAAAAAATTATTGGTGAAAACAAAGATTTGATTGTAAAACTCTGGAATGAAAAATTCGGTTTGAAGATGAAAATAACGAAGATTTGGTTCGAAGATGAGCATCTTTGCGGTGAGGGTGAAAAAGGTAATGAGTTGCGCCAATCGCTGCTACGGAAACCTTGACGTTGAAATGAATATTTACCAAGATGAGAAATATGTGCACGCGGCGGGCAATTACCTGTGGCTCGGAGTGCTCGTTACAACGACTTGTTTGCTGATTTTGAAAGATTAAATATTGATTAGGCAAATATGAAATTCTTATATCCAAATATCTTCTGGTGCCTTTTGGCTTTGGCAATTCCAATTATCATTCACCTTTTTAACTTCAGGCGACATAAGGTGGTGTATTTCAGCAATACCGCCACCTTGAAAAATATAGAGCAGGAGAACAGTAAGACGAAACGCCTGAAATATGTTATTGTGTTGATAATGAGGATGTTATTCGTTGCCGGGCTTGTCATGGCCTTTGCTTATCCTTACAATCCGGAGCAGAAACTGAAGACCGACGACGCAGAAAATCTCATCGCCGTTTATATCGATAACTCGCTGTCGATGCAGAGCCGGTCGTCGGAGATAAGCCTGTTGGAAGACGCTCGTTCCGCAGCCCGTTCACTCGTTAAAAATATCAGTCTGTCGCAGCGTTTTGTGCTGCTGACAAACAGCCGTCAGCCTGCCGATGAATACCCTATGAACCAAGACGAGATGCTGATGAGCATCGATGGCATGAATGTGGAAGCTTCTCCCATGAGTTTCAACGCTTTATACGAGAATCTGCAAATGATAATGCGACGCAATGGATTCAACTCCGCCTCGCTGTTCGTGTATTCCGATTTCCAAGAAAACATGATGGACCTCGACGGCGTAATCGCTGATTCCTCGATTCAAATCGTTGCAATGCCGTTGAGGTCTGATTATCAACAGAATATATACATCGACACCGTCTGGCTGTCGTCACCGATTCTGCAATATGGATTGGCAAACGAAATCAATGTGCGGGTGGTGAACGGACGCGATGAAGAGGCGAAGGGACTGCCGGTGAATTTTGAAATAGATGGTAAAGCGGTGGCATTCAGCACGTTAGATATTCCGGCTAACGGCAGCAATGAGGTCGCGATGCAGTTCGTGCTCACCGAGGCGGGCAACAGTAAAGCCGTGGTGTCGGTCAACGACTCCCCGATAACGTTCGATGATAAATATCATTTCATGCTCAATGTGCGACCTGTCATAAAAATAGTGGAACTATGTCAAAAAAATCAAAAAACACCGCTGGAAATCATGTTTTCGGGTGATTCGATGTTCTACTATCGTAAGGCAGACCCATATCGTATTGACCAACAGTATCTCGCTGATTGTCAGATGGTTATAGTAAACTCAGACATCAATGCGACAATGCGGCAGACGCTGTTCGACTTTGCCAACGACGGCGGCAGCGTGGTGTTTTTTCCGTCGGACAACGCTGAATCTATCACCGACACTTTGAACGTCAACATGGTTGCCTCGCAACACAGCTTTTTTGACGATGTTTTTGTAAATATACCTGACAATGCCGACCTGCCGAAGGTTTTCAGGCACTCGCAGATAAGTCGGAAAGAGTTTTCTAATGCGATGACACTCATTGCTTTACAAAATGGAGAGCCTTTTATGACGATGAGTCAAAGAGGTGGCGGAAATGTCTTTGTTTTCGCGTCGCGCCTTGATAAAGAATGGACAAACCTTGCTGACAACGCGCTTTTTGTCCCGATAATGTACAAAATAGCAATGCTGGGTGGTCATACAGGACGGCTTTCTTATACTATTGGTATAGATAAAGAGTTGATAATCAATAATTTATCTTCATTTTTGGATGGCGATGTCCGTGTATGCGACGAAAAAAACACTTTTGAGATGATTCCGATGGTCGAGATGCGTAACAGCCGTGTGCTGCTGCGACTTTACGACGAACTGCCTGATGCGGGATTTTATACCATAAACAGAGGAGATGAAGTTGTGGCGATGACAGCATGGAACGACAGCCGAAAAGAGTCGGAGATGAAGTTTTTAAATAGTAGTGAAGTAGATAAGATATTGAAAGACAATGGGTTAAATGTTGCTGCAGTTATGAAGTCAAACGACATTCGCTCCGGCGATGTGATGAAGACTATGGTGCGTCGTTCCGTGTTGTGGAAGTCGTTCATTATCTTGGCGTTGATATCTTTGTTGATAGAAATTTTGGTTTTGCGGTTTTGGAAATAAAAATTTTTCTTAATTTTGTAAGTTATAACTGAATTTTTTGACAGATGGCAGATTTTGATGACGAAAATATTGATAATCAAGAATTTGAAGAGATAAACGAGATAAGCGACGATGTCACTCAGGTGCTTGACGGTTTCGATCCGACGATGGAAGAAGAGTCAGGGATGCTTGTGCAGTCGGCTGACGGCTACAGGATAGTGCCGCTGAAGGGCATGTTTGAAAACTGGTTCCTCGACTATTCGTCATACGTGATTCTTGACCGCGCTGTGCCTGAGATTGACGACGGTTTGAAGCCTGTGCAACGCCGCATCCTGCATTCCATGAAGGAAATCGACGACGGACGGTACAACAAAGTCGCCAACATTGTGGGAAACACCATGAAATATCACCCTCACGGCGATGCTTCCATCGGTGACGCCCTCGTGAATCTTGGTCAGAAAGACCTTCTCATCGACTGTCAGGGCAACTGGGGCAACGTCCTCACAGGCGACGGTGCGGCGGCTCCGCGTTATATTGAGGCGAGGCTGTCGAAGTTCGCTCTCGACGTTGTCTTCAACACGAAAACCACCGACTGGACGTTCTCTTACGACGGTCGTAACAAAGAGCCGATTTCGCTTCCTGTGAAGTTCCCGCTGCTGCTTTTCCAAGGGGCGATGGGCATAGCGGTGGGACTGAAGTCGGAGATTCTGCCGCATAACTTCAACGAACTCATCGATGCGTCGATAGCTTATCTGAAAGATGAGCCTTTTGAACTTTATCCCGACTTCCAGACAGGCGGTCTCATCGATGTCCGTGGCTATAATGACGGCGGTCGCGGAAGCCGTGTGCAGGTGAGGGCAAAAATATCGCAGATAGACAAAAAGACATTGGTAATCACCGAGATACCATACGGGACGACGACGGAGACGCTGATACAATCCATTACACAAGCAGGCGAGAAAGGCAAGATTAAGATTCGCAGGGTTGACGATAACACCGCGAAAAACGCCGAGATTGTGATACATCTCGCGCCAGGCGTGTCGCCAGACCAGACTATCGATGCGCTATACGCTTTCACAAAATGCCAGGTCAAGCTGAGCAGCCTCGTGACATGCGTGATTCATAACGACAAGCCTGAATTTACAACTATTTCGGCCATTTTAAGGCACAACACCGACCATACCTTGGACTTGTTGAGCTGGGAACTGAAAAATACCCTCGATGAGCTTGAAGGTCAATGGCATTGGATTTCTCTTGAAAAGATTTTCTTCGAGAAACGCATCTATAAAATCTTGGAAAAAGACGCTGAAAGCTATGACGCTCAGATAGATGCGATAGAAAAAGCCTTCGATCCGTATCGTCCGAAACTGAAACGCGACATCACACGTGACGACGTGCTCAAACTTTGTGAGAAACCTGTCCGTAAGATTTCAAAATTCGACATCAAAAAGGCTGAAGACCAATTACTTGACATCGAGAAGCAGATTGAACAGGTGAAATACGACCTCGACAATATCGTGGATTACACCATACATTATTACGAGGAAATCAAGAGAAAATACGGCAAGGGACGCGAGCGCAAGACAGAGATTCGCAACTTCGACAACATCTCGGCGGTGGCGGTGGCGGCGAACAACGAGAAGCTGTACGTCAACAAGGAGGAAGGCTTCATCTGCACCGGTGCAGGCCTCAAAAAGGAACAAAACAAGGATGCTTACGGCTATGTGTGCGACTGCTCCGACATCGACGACGTCATCGTTTTCCGTGAAAACGGCACGTTCTCGGTGGTGAAGCTGCAACAAAAATTGTTTGTCGGACCGGAGAAGATTATCTATGCCAACATTTACCATAAAGGCGACAAACGTACTATTTACAACATGGCTTATCGTAACGGAAAGCCTGGAAATCCTTATTATGTGAAGCGTTTTTACGTCGATGGCATCACACACGACAAGATTTACGACCTCACTATGGGCGAGGCAGGCTCGAAAGTGGTGTATTTTTCGGCGAATCCCAACGGCGAGGCGGAGGTCATAAAGGTGATGCTGCGTCCTGCTCCGAAACTGAAAAAGACCTCGTTTGACTACGACTTCACCACGCTCGACATCAAGGGACGTGGCAGCCGAGGCAATAAGCTCACAAGTCATGCGGTGAACCGCATTTTCAAACGCGAGGAAGGCATCTCCACGCTCTCGGCACGCGAGATATGGTACGACGACACGGTGAAACGACTGAACGCCGACGGCCGCGGAACGTCAATAGGACGCTACTCTGGCAACGACAGAATAATGCAGATACACTCCAACGGCGAGTTCCGTCTCACGAACTTCGACCTCTCGACGCATTTTGATGATGACATGACGATGATTTTCAAATTCGAGCCCGAGACGATTTTTACCGTTCTGTATATCGAGTCGGAGACTAAGCTGATGTATATCAAGAGGTTTACTGTCGATGAAGAGACACCTCTGAATAAACGTATCTCGTTTATCGGCGAAAGCGATGATGCAAAGTTCCTGATGCTCAATACGGATGTCATGCCGAGGCTGCTGCTGAAATTCAACGACGGCGTCAGTGGGAAACACTTTGAGGATGAAGAGGTTAACGTCGATGAATATATCGGGGTGAAGAGCTACAAGGCAAAAGGAAAACGTCTGTCGGTGCACGATGTGAATTACTATGAGTTCCTTGAACCTTTCGAGCCGGAGCTCGCAGAAGAGGAGTCTCACGCAGAAACAGCGGAAACATCGGAAAATGGTGATGATGAAACACAGGTTGAGGGGGCTCACGCAGAAACAGCGGAAACATCGGAAAATGGCGGTGATGAAACACGGGTTGAGGAGTCTCACGCAGAAACAGCGGAAACATCGGAAAATGGTGATGATGAAACACAGGTTGAGGGGGCTCACGCAGAAACAGCGGAAACATCGGAAAATGGTGATGATGAAACACAGGTTGAGGGGGCTCACGCAGAAACAGCGGAAACATCGGAAAAAGGCGGTGATGAAACACAGGTTGAGGGGGCTCACGCAGAAACAGAGGAAACAGCGGAAAATGGCGGTGATGAAACACAGGTTGAGGGGGCTCACGCAGAAACAGCGGAAACATCGGAAAAAGGCGGTGATGAACTACAAGGTGATGAATCTATTAAAGAGATAACAGAAAAAGTTCAAGATATTGATAATGAAGATAATAAAGACGGTCAGTTAACGTTGTTTTAGTGATTGACTACTCTGCGTTATCCGCTCGCTTTAGCGAGCCAAATCGGCGGAAGCAAAACGTGGAAGAACAAATCTGTGAGATTTGCGAAATCTGCGAGAGATAAATATGGAAGATATGAAAAGAAATATAGTTTTACTGATTCTTGGAGCGATTCTTTTGTTGCTCTCTTGCTCTCAGCAGCAGAGGTTGGCACGTCGTTTTGTGAAGAACAATCAGAAAACGGTGGTGGCACTGTATCTTCCTGACCGATTGATTAAGAAGAATTTACGTAATGATTCGTTGCCAACTGAGCTCGGTACCGCATCCTTGCAGACCCAAATCGACTATATGGAGGGGCAAATCAAGGTGGTCAATAAGATAGATGACGAACATTTTCTTGATATTCTTTATCTTACGATGAAAGAAACTCTTGAAGATTATGGCTTGACGGTGAAATATTGGGAAGGGACGGGAACACAGCCTGATTCGGTGCATTGGGTTGTCGATATTCCTCGTATTGAGGTGACAGAAGTCAATGATAGTCAGCCGTTTTGCGATTGGCTTTATGGTAACAGATATTGTACCGATGTGCCTGTCGATTTGGTCAATGTGGCAGCGTGGTTCGACCTTTTGAATGGTGAGACTGACCAGATGGCATTCACCGAGCAGAACTATTTCAACGACACTGATGTTATCTTTGATATTGATTATCAATCGGGTAACGTGATTGCAAAAAGTTATTCCGATGTGATAAGCATTGATGGTTTCTACCGTTTTGCTACGATTTTGGGCAAGCTATATGCAGGCTACTGCTATGATTTTATGTTAAACAAATATGTTGACAATCAGCAAGTTACACCAGTTGACGCAAACTATCGCCTACGTTATGACCCATACGAGCGTTATTTCTATCAAACTTCGAAAGATTATCTGATAGAGATTAAACCGCATGAAACAATCCAAGAATGATTGAGTATCATCCACTTAAGCCATTTTTGCCGGCAAATGAGAGGGTTAAATTGCAGTGTTTTATGAGATTTCTCCACTCCGCTTCGCTGCGGTCGAAATGACAACTAATAGCAAACGTCAAAGGTCTCTAAAGTTTAACGTCTAACGTCTAAAGTCTAAAATCTAAAGTCTAAAGTCTAAAGTCTAAAGTCTAAAGTCTAAAATCTAAAGTCTAAAATCTAAAGTCTAAAATCTAACGTCTAAAATCTAACGTCTAAAATCTAACGTCTAAAATCTAACGTCTAAAGTCTAAAGTCTAAAGTCTAAAGTCTAAAGTCTAAAGTCTAAAGTCTAAAATCTAAAGTCTAAAATCTAAAGTCTAAAGTCTAAAGTCTAAAGTCTAAATCCTCTTCCTCCCTTGAATCTCCTTGATTTTCGCTTTCATCTCACTTGGTTTCACGTCGATGACCTTTCCGTCGAACACTATGCGGATGCTGCCTGTCTCCTCTGAGACGACAATCACAATGCAGTCGTGTGTCTCAGAAATGCCGATACCAGCTCTGTGGCGGAGACCGTAGCTGTCGGGAAGCCTTGTCTGCTGCGTGATAGGTAGTATGCAGCGCGCCGCCACGATTTTGTTGTTCGTGATGACCGTCGCCCCGTCGTGGAGCGGACTGTTTTTGAAAAAGATATTCTCCAACAACGGCTTGCTGATGATGGCGTCAATGCTGACACCGGTGTCTATAATGTCTTGTAAATCATTATCTTGCGTGAGAAGAATCAAAGCACCTACTTTGTCGTTACCCATTGAGATGCACGCCTCACAGATTGGGTCGAGGTCGGTGCTGTCGTTGTTGTTGTACTGCACACCGAAGTGTAAGAAAAACTTACGGAAACCTACGGCGAACTTCGACGTCCCGATGCTTAGCAGAAACCGTCGTATCTCAGGTTGAAATATGATAATCAAGGCGATAAATCCCACATTGACAAATGCGCCGAGGATGTAGGAGAGAAGCTCCATGTGCAGCAAAGTCACGATTTTCAAGCCAATAATCACCGCCACGATGCCGATGAAAATGTTGATTGCCGTACTGCCTTTGACTAAGGTGTAAAGAAAATACAGCAGCAATCCCACTAAAATTATGTCCAAAACGTCTAAAAAACGAATCTGAATGAAGGCGTTTGTCATCAATTCAACCATAACACTCCAAATAATTCACAAAAATACACTTTTTTTCAATTAGTCAGCAATTTTTTTTCGTCATTTCGACTGGAGTGCAGCGAAATGGAGAACTGAACGCAGCTAAAGCATTCACCTTTAGTGAATAAATCCTTGTTTAACGAAATCATCCAATTGTTTAAGTTAATAGAGGATTTCTCTACTGCACTTCGTTTCGCTCGAAATGAAGTCATACGGCTAATGGCTAATGGCTAATACCTAATACCTAATGGCTGAAACAAGCTTTACCGCTTCAACCGCTTCTTTCACATCATGAACCCGAAGGATGTCGGCACCGTTCATCAAGGCAATTGTGTTGAGCACCGTCGTTCCATTCAATGCTTCTTGTGGGGTGATATTTAATGTTTTGAATATCAACGACTTGTGCGATATTCCAATCAAAACAGGCAAGTCATGAACGCGATATTTGTCAATATCTTTCAAAAGTTGAAAATTGCATTCTATGGTCTTGTTGAAGCCGATTCCGGGGTCTAAAATAATTTGTTGCTCGCCGTATTCAAAGAATTTATCTAATTGATTATCAAAGAATTGTCTTACTTTTTCATGCACATCTTCGATGATGATGTCCTCTTTGTGCATCCCTTCGAGCGTGCCAGTGATGTGCATCAGCATATAAGGTACGTGATTTTTCCCGATATACGGAATCATCGCCTCGTCGAACAGTCCGCCGGATATGTCGTTGATGATGTCGGCACCTTCCTCAATACATTGATTAGCAACATTTTGACGGAAAGTATCTATCGAAATCAGCACGTCGGGGAACTCTTTTCGTATTTCTTTCAAAGCCGGTATTATCCTATCTTTTTCTTCCTTGACGGAAATGCGTTCACTGCCCGGTCTGGTTGAAAACGCACCTAAATCGATGATGTCGGCTCCATCGACGACCATCTGTCGGCAATGCTCGACGACGGCTGCAACTCCTTGATACTTACCGCCATCGAAGAAAGAATCGGGTGTCACATTCATGATTCCCATCACTACGGGACGCTCCCATGAAAAAAAATGTCCTCTTGTTTTTATTCGTAACATAAAAATGTGTAATTTTACCAGCGCAAAGTTACATAAAATTTTTCAATTATGAAAGATACTAATGCCGAATTTCAGCAGGTTCTCGCGCAGTGCCGCGATATTTTTGAGAAAAAGATGAAAGACTACGGCGTGGCGTGGCGTATCTTACGCACAGAGTCGCTCACCGACCAGATTTATATCAAGGCAAACCGCATCAGAAGTCTGCAAACGAAGAAAGAACATCTTGTGAATGAGGGCATTGAGCCGGAGTTCATCGGCATAATCAATTATTCGGCTATGGCGATTATACAGCTGCAGCTCGGCGTCGTCGAAAAGCCAGACCTCGACAACGAGACGGCTGCCAGCCTTTACAAAAAGGTGCTCGATGACGCTTTCGACCTCATGTCGAGGAAAAACCACGACTACGATGAAGCGTGGCGTAGCATGAGAATCAGTTCGATGACTGATTTAATATTGATGAAGATATTGAGAATCAAAGAGATAGAGGATAATAACGGCAAGACTTTGATTTCTGAAGGAATTGAAGCTAATTATTTCGACATGATAAACTATGCGGTTTTCTGCCTGATATTAATTAACGAAAACAAACAAAAGACATGATAAACACACGAAAACAAGGTAGCAAAACGAAATTTGCCTCATATTGGATAACGCCGATGGCACTCGGATGTGCCGTCTTCATTGGTCTGCACCCGTCATTCTCACGGCTTTTGCTTCTTCTTATAGCCGTAACACTCTTATTATCAGTAATTTACGCCAAGAAGTACAACGAGACAGGTCTCACGATAAATCGTATGCTTGTGGGTGTGCTCTTCATTTTCAGTAGTTTCACCAAAGGCGTTGACCCGCTTGGGACGAAGTACAAGATGCTTGACTATTTCGCCGCCTACGGCATAGAGTGGATGAACGACGCCGCCTTGATGCTTGCCGTGGTGATGATTTTGGCTGAGTTTATCGTTGGTATCTGTCTGTTTGTCAACGTCTTACCGCGCCTCGCTACGCTCGGCGCGGTCCTTCTCATGCTCTTTTTCACCATCACCACGTTCTTCGATGCTATGTACGACCTCGTGCCCGACTGCGGATGCTTCGGTACGGCAATAAAGATGAGTAACTGGCAGACGTTTTTCAAAAATCTCGTCATCGACACGGTGGTGATACCTTTGGTCGTTAACAATAAGTCGTTGAAAAACAGATGGTTATCGCTAATTGGACAATGGATTCTCGCTGTTATTTTTATGATTGTATTTGTGTGGTTTGAGATTTATAACATACGACATCTGCCGGTTGTTGATTTCACGGAATGGAAAGTGGGGAAGGACATGACCCCAAAAGGCTATGACGCCGGAAAGATTTACGTCACATACAAAAATAATGAAACCGGTGATACTCAAGAGTTTGAATCACCAAACTATCCGTGGAACGACAGCGTTTGGATGAGCCAATGGACATTCGAATCGCAACGCGCGGTAGGTGGCTCGCAATCACTTGGATTTGCTATTCTTGACGAGGATGGTGAAGACTTTACACATATTTTGTTCGAGACGGAAAATCTTTATGTCTTTGTGGCACCATACCCTGAGGAGTTTACGGAAAAAGATTTCGAAAATTGTGTTAAGATGGCCGAAGTAGCTGATAATCAAGGATTTGAATATATTTGGATAACATCGGCGTCACCTGAATATGTGGAAGCATTAAATGATAAATTTTTGATTTTCAATGATGTATATTATGGTGACGAACTGGAACTGAAGACGATGGTGCGCTCCAATCCGGGTCTGATGCTGATAGATAACGGATTGATAATCAATAAGTGGTCGAAGATAGATTTCCCTTTGGAATAGAATGTTGTCGTACGTCATAAGAAAGATACTTTACGGAATCCTCGTCCTGTGGGGCGTGGCGACCTTGGTATTTTTCCTCTTTACCATTGTGCCTGGCGACCCTGTGCGTATGATGCTCGGTCAGCGTGCCGACGAGAGCGACGTGCAGTCAATACGTGAAGAGCTTGGACTTAACCAAAGCATTGGAAAACAATATGTTGACTATCTCAACGACTTGTCGTTCGTCTCTTTTTATAAAAACGACAAAGATTTTGAAAAATATGAGCCATACATGAGAATCGCGACGGTTGGCGGCACGAACATCATAGTGAAGACACCGTATCTGCGCTATTCCTATCAAAGCAAAAGACCTGTGGGCACAATACTTGCCGAGGCTTTTCCAAACACTTTGATACTCGCTTTCGTGGCCATTTTGTTCGCTTTTGTGATAGGGGTACTGCTCGGCGTGCTGGCTGCCGTCGTTAATACCAATTTCATGAACCGTTTGACGTTGTTTGTCACCACTTTAGGCATGTCGCTACCTTCGTTTTTCGCCGCCATCCTCATCGCTTGGCTCTTCGGCTTCGTGCTTGAGTCGGTGACGGGCTTGAGCATGACCGGTAGCCTCTTCTCTGTCGATGACTACGGCAACGGCTCCTACCTCGACCTGAAAAACCTCATTTTGCCGGCGTTGACGCTCGGCTTGAGGCCTCTTGCTGTCATAACAGAACTTACACGAACCACTTTGCTTGAGGTTATGTCGATGGACTACATCCGCACAGCGAAGGCAAAAGGCCTTAGGAAATGGCGTGTCATAGGGGTGCACGCTTTGAGAAACGCCCTGACTCCTGTGGTCACCGCTGTCTCCGGGTGGTTCGCGAGCCTTCTTGCCGGCGCGGTATTCGTTGAATACGTCTTCGACTGGAAAGGCATCGGCGTCGTCATCGTCGATGCTCTCGATAAATTCGACTTCCCCGTGGTGATGGGTGCCGTGTTATTAATAGGTGTGATGCTCATAATCATCAACATAGTGGTTGACATCATTTACGGCATACTCGACCCACGCGTCAGGATAAAATGACAGTCTTGTAAAAAAAAATGCTGCTATCTGAATTTTTTTATGTATCTTTGCATTCTCATTAGTTTGAGAAATTGAAAACGGGATGCCTAACCTATTCATAATAGCAGGCTGCAATGGTGCGGGTAAAACCACAGCATCTTACACGGTGTTGCCCGAAATGCTTGATTGCAGAGAGTTCGTCAATGCTGACGAAATTGCTAAGGGCTTGTCTCCTTTCAATCCCGAATCTATGTCGCTGCAAGCAGGAAGAATCCTGATTTCACGCGTCAAAGAACTCCTTTCACAAAAGGCTGACTTCGCGGTTGAGACCAATCTTACAGCAAAATCTTACAAAAATTTTATTAAAAAAGCACGTGGGAGAAAATATCGTGTCGGATTGGTGTTTTTCTGGCTTGATAGCCCGGAACTGGCACTGAGCCGCGTGGAAGAAAGGAAACGCAACGGCGGTCACGGTGTGCCGGAAGAAGTGGTCAGACGACGTTACGTGGAAGGCGTGAGGAATTTTTTTGAGATATTCAGCAAAATTGTAGATGAATATATAATAATCGACAACTCAAACACTCCAAGCGAGATTGTTGCCGAATGTAAAGATAAAATATTGAAAATTTATAACGAGAAGAAATATGAAACATTGCAGAAAATCTAATGGCGCGATGGAAACAGACTCGCGTGAAATGTCAGATTTTGCTAAGAAAGTCATGACAGGCGTGAATATTTCATTTAATAAACTGGTGCAGCAGAGAAGCCTCGAAGACAGCACCTTGTATTTCAGCGACGAGCAGGGACACGTGGTGAAAGTGGCAGCCCGCTCTATTCCGAAAAGAAATATTAATTATTAACTGAAAAAAAAGATTTTTATTTGTAAAATATTAATAATCAATTGATTATATAAGTTTGTGTTATAAAAATTATCATGAAAAGAAATAAAATAGTTGCAGGCAACTGGAAAATGAACCTCGATTTCGAGGATGCTCAGGTGCTTATTGAAGATTTGGAAAATTTACTTGAAAAGAAACAGCCCTCGTGCGAAGTGATAATATGCCCACCGTTCCCGTATCTCGAACTCGCCACCGACGAGGCTTCGGAACATGAGCTTTTTGAGGTAGGTGCACAAAACGTATCTGCTTGGGAATCAGGAGCTTATACAGGCGAGGTGTCAGCCAAGATGCTCGATTCAATAGGTGTGAGCTGTTGCATAATCGGCCATAGCGAGCGTAGAAAATATTTTAATGAGGACAATGCAACTCTTGCCGCAAAGGTCAATCAGGCATTAAAATATGAAATCGTGCCGATTTTCTGCGTGGGCGAGGTGCTTGAGGAGCGTGAGGCTGACAAACATTTTGACGTCATCCGCAAACAAGTGGAGGAAGGACTCTTCCATCTTGATGTCGCAGATATTGAGAATGTTATCATCGCTTACGAGCCTGTCTGGGCTATCGGGACCGGCAAGACGGCCACTCCGGCACAAGCTCAAGAGGTGCACGCTTTCATCCGTGGCCTCGTGAAAGAGAAATACGGCGACGACATAGCGAGCCAAATTCATATCCTCTACGGCGGCAGCTGCAATGCCAAGAACGCCTCTGAACTCTTCGCCCAGCCTGACGTTGACGGCGGTCTCATCGGCGGAGCTTCCCTTAAGGCTGAGGATTTTGCAAGTATCTGCGAACAGGCTTCTAAGTGACTGAAAATGAATTATTTAGCTTGTACTTTCTCTAACCCTCAGAACGAGGCTTTGAAGGTTATGCTCACGGAACTGCTCGGCAATATAGGCTTCGACAGTTTTATGGATGTCAATGATGGCGTCACGGCTTATTGTGTTGAGACTGCTTTCGATGAAAAAGCTCTTGACGAGATACTTTCAATGGAACAACTCGCTGATGTTCAGATAATTAAGAAAGAAATCATCCCCGACCAAGACTGGAACGCCACGTGGGAGTCGTCGTATGAGCCGGTAGTCATCGACGGCATCTGCCGCATCCGCGCGCCTTTTCACGACCCCGACAGTAGCTATAGATACGACATTTGCATAGAGCCTAAGATGTCGTTCGGGACGGCACATCATGAAACAACAGCGCAGATTGTCAGCCTCATGCTCAATGATGATTTCAAAAATAAAGACGTGCTCGACATGGGTTCGGGAACGGGCGTTCTTGCTATACTTGCAAAGAAACTCGGCGCAGCGAAAACAGTGGCTATCGACAACGACGAGTGGGCGTATCGCAACGCTATCGACAATGTAAAATTGAATGATGAGAATGAAATCGTTGTCGAGCTTGGTGATGCTAACTCATTGAATAACAGATATTTTGATATTATAATTGCTAATATCAACCGCAATATTCTTCTGCGTGACATGCACGAATATGTCAAATGTCTGAAAAGCCATGGCAAGATTTTTTTCAGTGGCTTTTATGAATCAGACCTGCAAATGATTAAAGACGAGTCGTCGCGTCTCGGTCTGACTTACGTAAGTCATGTCAAGAAAAACGACTGGACGGCGGCAGTGTTTGTTAAATAAAAAATTTTTTTAAAAAATTAGATTTATTTCAAGAAAAAGTTGTAATTTAGCAACTTGAAAAAAATAGTGAATTATGAAGTTTATCCTTTCGAGTTCGAGACTTTTAAAAGCGATTCAGGCGCTTAGTGGTGTCATTAATTCAAGCAACACTTTACCAATTCTCGATGATTTTCTCTTCAATATTGCAGAAGACGAGTTGAAAATCACGGCATCCGACCTTGAAACGACGATGACGGTGTCGATAAAACCTGATTTGATTGAAGGTGCCGGTCAGGTTACCATTCCGGCACGTCTTCTCATTGACGTGATGAAGAATTTCCCTGATATTCCAGTGTCGTTCAATATTGACGAGACAACTCTTGCCATTGAGATTACGACAGGTGAGGGACGTTATAAAATGGTGGGTCATAAGAGTGACGAGTTTCCGCAGGTGCCGGCAATTGCCGAGCCTTCAGTGTGGGATATTCCTGCCGACGTGCTTGCTTGCGGCTTCGAGAAAACGATTTTCGCTGCAGGTAACGATGAGATACGTCCTATCATGACAGGTGTTTTTATGGCAATGAGCGATTCTTGCCTCACTTTCGTGGCTACAGACGCACATAAACTTGTCCGTTACAGAAGAATGGATGTGAAGTCGGACACCGCTGCATCGTTCATAGTGCCTAAAAAGCCTATCAACCAACTTAAAAACATACTTGCAGGAAGAGCCGACGAGCCGGTGCATGTGGAGTTTAACAACACCAATGCGTCGTTCACTTTCGGTGAATATAAACTGATATGCCGTCTCATCGAAGGCCGCTATCCTAACTACGAGGCCGTCATCCCGACGACAAATCCTAACAAGCTTATCATTGACAGACAATTACTTAACTCGGCAATAAAACGTGTAGCCATCTTCTCAAGCAAGGCAACGCATCAGATTCGTTTTAAGATAAGCGGACAGGAACTCATCCTCACTGCCGAGGACCTTGACTATTCCAACGAGGCTAAGGAGCGTCTTACTTGCAACTATTCCGGCGAAGATATGGAGATAGGTTTCAGTTCCAAGTTCTTCCAGGAAATGCTTGGAAACCTTGACCAGACGGAGATTCAGATAGAGATGTCGTCACCTAACCGTGCAGGCATCATCACGCCGGTCGATAACCAGAATGCCGACGAGGATATCCTCATGCTTCTCATGCCGGTGATGCTGAACTAATATCACCACCGGCATTTTTACACACAAGTTCTTTTTTACTTCTCCTCAACAGTTACAGTCATAGTGCTGTTCATTGTTGTTGGAATTGTCATTCCCTGCTCGGAGATGGTTGTAGATAGCTTGCTCTTTATGCTACTGCTTGTCACCATTCCTGTTTGTGGATTAATGGTTGCCGTGCCTTCATACGTGCCTGTAACATCCTTTGAATCAATGGTTCCCGTGACATTTACATTGACGCCTTTTTTGCCAATGCCAGTAACTGTGTATTCCATGTTGATGGTGAACTCAATGTCGTTTACACTTTGAGTTTTGTCGTAATTCCATTTGCTTCCTACGGACACTTCTTCTTCAGGGAGTTGGATGATGATGTGGTTTAGTTGGTTCATCCTAAGTTTCTTTGTATCGTCAGTCTTACCCAACTCATTATAAGTGATTGTAGTAGGTTTATGCAGTGCATTTTCAAATTCTCCTGTTTGACCTGCCAACATTGGACTGGTGTTCTGTGGATTATCTGAATCATAAACCAAATTCATGCCCATCTGTGAAACTGACATTTTGATAGCTTCTATCTCTGTGTCAAAAACATTCTTTTTCTCAGAAATTTCTGTTGCACTGAACGATTGTCTGATTTCCATTATCTGGGTTGAATTTATAGTTTGCCCTTGTATTTTCATGACATTCACCGTTGTGTTCTTTGTATTGACCACGTAAGTTTTGCCTTGCTGCGGGCAAAGTCTTAAAATAACCCCTTTCCCCGCTGTGAATGATAATGCTGTTAATCCAATGATAATCAGCATAATAGATGTTAAAAACTTAATTCTTTTCATTTTATAAAAAAATTATTGTATCAAATTCAAAACTAAAATCTAAAGTCTAAAGTCTAATGTCGGTCCTGCTTTCACCAAAGCCTTTCCGGCGTCGTTTGTCGTGAACTTGCCGAAGTTTTTGATGAATCTTTCTGCGAGGTCTTCAGCCTTATTGTTCCAATCCTCGACGTTGGCGTAGGTGTCACGCGGGTCAAGGATGTTTGGGTCAACGCCTGGCAATGATGTGGGTACCTCGAAGTCGAAATACGGGATATGTTTTGTCGGGGCTTTGTCGATAGAGCCGTCGAGGATAGCATCGATGATGCCACGTGTATCTTTGATAGAGATACGTTTGCCGGTGCCGTTCCATCCGGTGTTTACGAGATATGCTTTGGCGCCGCTTTTTTCCATGCGTTTCACAAGTTCCTCAGCATATTTGGTAGGATGCAGTTCGAGGAATGCCTGGCCGAAGCATGCGCTGAAAGTAGGAGTAGGCTCGGTTATGCCGCGTTCTGTTCCTGCGAGTTTAGCGGTGAATCCGCTTAAGAAATAGTATTTGCATTGGTCAGGTGTCAAGATTGACACAGGGGGCAGCACGCCGAAAGCGTCGGCGCTGAGGAAGATGACGTTCTCGGCAGCCGGTCCCGACGAGACAGGACGCACGTTTTTCACAATCTTTTCGATGTGTTCGATAGGATAGCTCACACGTGTGTTCTCAGTGACGCTTTTGTCTTTGAAATCGATTTTGCCGTTGGCGTCAACGGTGACGTTCTCGAGCAGTGCGTCACGTTTGATGGCGTTGTAGATGTCAGGCTCGCTCTCTTTGTCGAGGTTGATGACCTTGGCATAGCAGCCGCCCTCGAAGTTGAACACGCCTTCGTCGTCCCAGCCGTGCTCGTCGTCGCCTATGAGAAGACGTTTAGGGTCGGTGCTGAGCGTTGTCTTGCCCGTGCCGCTGAGCCCGAAGAAGATGGCGGTGTGCTCGCCCTGCATGTCGGTGTTGGCAGAGCAATGCATGGCGGCGATGCCTTGCAGCGGCAGATAGTAGTTCATCATGCTGAACATGCCTTTCTTCATCTCTCCGCCGTACCATGTGTTCAGAATCACCTGCTCACGCGAGGTGATGTTGAAAGCAACGCATGTCTCACTGTTGAGGCATAACTCCTTGTAGTTCTCGACTTTAGCCTTCGAAGCCGTGTAAACGGTGAAGTTGGGCTTGAAAGTCTTCAGTTCTTCTTCGGTGGGTTTGATGAACATATTGCGCACGAAATGTGCCTGCCATGCCACCTCCATGATGAAACGCACAGCCATGCGGGTGTCTTTGTTCGCGCCGCAGAATGCATCGACGACGTAGAGCTCCTTGCCGCAAAGTTCACGTTTTGCGAGGTCTTTCACGGTATTCCAAACTTCTTGTGTCATCGGGTGGTTGTCGTTTTTGTATTCCGGAGTGGTCCACCAGACGGTGTCTTTAGAGTTTGCATCCATTACGATGTATTTATCCTTAGGCGAGCGGCCTGTGTAGATGCCTGTCATCACGTTCACAGCTCCGAGTTCGGTCATGATACCTTTGTCGTAGCCTGTCAGCGACGGGTCCATCTCCGCCTCAAAAAGCTCGTCGTACGAGGGATTATAATGAATTTCCTTGACATCCTGGATGCCGTAAGAAGCCAATGCTTCTCTGATTTCGTTGATGTTTTTTGCCATATCTTATGTTATAAATTATATAAATTCCTAAATATTTTGCAAAGTTCGGAAAAAAAACATTAACATTCCAAATATTTCAAAAAAATATTTATTTTTGCAATTTTAAAGCTATAAAATGTGTAATTCTACGGTGTAAAAATATTTTGCGATGGCCTTTTTGTTTTATTTTATTTTATATCCGCTGTCAATATTACCTTTGGGGCTGCTGTATCTGTTATTTTTCCCTCTTTATTTGATAGTAGCATTCATTTTGAGATATAGAAAAAAGATTATTGATGATAATTTTCAGAAATCGTTTCCGGAGTGGAGCAGGAGGGAGGTGCGTAAGGCGAGAAACAGGTATTACTGGCATTTCATGCAGCTCACCGTAGAGATGCTTAAGATGCTGACGATGAGTCGCAAAAACGTGATGCGGCGCTATCGTTGCTCAAATCCTGAGGTGGTGAACAAATATTTCGACCAAGGAAAGAGTGTTGTTTTGGTATCGAGTCACCACAACAACTGGGAGTGGATGGTTTTGAGTGTCGATATGCAGTTCAAGCACCATGGGATAGGGGTGGGAGCGCACAACACAAATAAGACGTTTGAGAAGCTAATTAACAGAGCCAGAACGCGTTACGGCGACCAAGTGGTGTTTCACGACAATGTCCGCGAGGTGATGGCATATCATGAGGATAATCACATCCCTGCCGCTTACATGATTCTCTCCGACCAGAGTCCAAGCAATCCGCAACGCTGCTATGTGACTGATTTTCTGCATCGTAGGACAGGTTTCATACGCGGTGCCGAGGGCTTTGCCCGAAAATATGATTTGCCGGTTTTGTATTATGAAGTCATAAAAGAGCGCATTGGAAAATACCGTTTCGACGTCCATGAAATCTGCGAGCATCCCAACGACCTTCCGGAAGGTGCCGTCATGCAGAAATACGTGGAATTATTAGAAAATACGATTAAAAACCACCCGTATTACTGGCTGTGGAGTCATAGGAGATGGAAGCATAAGTTTGAGTAACCCTTTCAGCATTGACAAAATCGAATCTGGTCGAGATGAAGAATAATATCGGGGCGTAATATGTTGCCTTTTTACTTTGTGCAATCATTTGCTGAATGTTTTCTTTCATGGCAGTACTGAACGAAAGAGTTTCTTTGGTGGAGTTTTTCATTATGTATCAGTTAGTTATGAAAATTCATATTGCAAAATAGCAATATTCAATGCTTCCTCCAGCTTGCAAATGGTCTCAAGCGATAGATTTTCCCCGCCTTTAAGCAAGCGCGAAACATATTGAGGCGAGCACTCCATCCTTGCAGCCAACTCCTGACGTGATATGTTCTGGTATTTCATCGCCATAGCGGTTTTAATGGCAATCTTTCTTGAATACTTCAGCCATCCTTGTGATTTGGCAGTCTGGTAAACCGCCTCTTTTTCACGCCATTCTGACGGAGTTTCCGACTGATAACGGCTTAATCTTTCTATTGCTTCATCACGTGTCATAGTGCTATCTCCTTTCTGTAATTTTCAAAACTTTCATTGTCAAAAACATGCTCATTTATAAGGAAGTTCCTCACTTTTTCCATTCTTTCCAATTCAATTAAAGTATGCTCTCGCTCCTGCATTGTCCTTGTCAGCTTTATAGCACCTCCAGTGATAATATAAATGCCGACATTAAGCTTAATTGCATATAATCTCAACCAACTCTGTCGATTCGGACGACCTTTTTCTTTTCCGAGTATCATCTCGCTGGTTCGATTATTGTCAAGCGGACGGAAAAACCTGTCAAGATTCGCATCGGGTGAAATATCCATAATCACACAAGCCATCATATCTCTGTCTTCCATTGTCTGATATATGGCATCTTCAATGTTTGTAATCTTAAAATAAGAAATCAAATCATCAATATTCTGCATGAAAAAATCTGCAAGCCATTCAGCATCACTCCATTGCGCAAGCACTTTTTCAAGCGCGTTTACATTGTCTTTGTCATACCGTACCGCCCACAAACGTCCGTTTTCTAAAATTTTATCGAATGTCATAACTTCAAAATTTACAATGCAAAGATAAGTAAAATAATGATATATGCAACCTAAAAGTTTCAAAAATTTCCCAACAAAAAACGTAGAGAAGCACTTCGTGCTTCTCTACGTTTCTAATGGCTAATGGCTAATGGCTAATGGCTAATGGCTACTTCTTATCCGCCTTAATCGCCGCCTGCGCCGCAGCTAATCTCGCTACAGGCACGCGGAACGGTGAGCATGAAACGTAGTTGAGGTTGCATCCGTAGAAGAACTCCACTGACGCCGGGTCGCCACCGTGCTCTCCGCAAACGCCGCACTTGAGGTTGTTTCTCGTCGAACGTCCGCGTTCAACACCGAGCTTCACTAACTGTCCCACGCCTTCCTGGTCCAAGGTGTTGAACGGATCGGCTGGTATAATCTTCTGGTCGATGTAACTGTGGACAATGGCGTTCACGTCGTCACGTGAGAAACCGAATGTCATCTGTGTCAAGTCGTTGGTGCCGAATGAGAAGAACTGCGCGACTTCCGCAATCTTGTCGGCCACCAATGTGGCGCGCGGAATCTCTATCATGGTACCGTACATGTAGTCTATCGTGACACCATATTTCTTTTCCATCTCAGCCTTGACGCGCTCGGCGATGTCTTTCTGGTGCTGCAACTCTTTCACGTTGATAGTCAACGGAACCATGATTTCGAGATGCGGGTTGTTGCCTTCTTTCATCAGCTGTGCTGTAGCCTCGAACAAGGCGCGGAACTGTGTCTCTGAAATCTCCGGATATACGATGCCGAGACGCACGCCGCGCAATCCCATCATCGGGTTCACCTCGTGGAGGGCGTCGATGCGTTTCTGGAGTTCCTTAAGGTCCATGCCGCGTTCTTTGGCAAGCTCTTGCTGCTTCTCAAGTGTATGAGGCACAAACTCATGCAGCGGCGGGTCCATCAAACGGAACGTCACCGGCTTGCCGTCCATAACCTTCAACGTGGCTTTTACCGATTCAAGGATATAAGGCTCAAGTTCCGCCAATGCCTCTTTGCGTTCCTCAGTGGTGTTGGCGAGAATCATATTGCGCAGCTTGGCAAGCGGCTTCTCGCTGTTCTTGCCGTAGAACATGTGTTCGATACGGAACAATCCTATACCTTCGGCACCGAAGCTCACGGCTTTCTGTGCGTCGTCGGGGTTGTCGGCGTTGGTGCGGACACCCATCTTGCGGTATTTGTCAACCAAGCGCATGAACTCCTGGAAGCGTGGGTTCTCCGTGGCGTCGATGGTCTTCACCGAGCCGTCATAGACGTAGCCTTTCGTTCCGTTGAGCGAAATCATGTCGCCTTCCTTGTATGTCTTGTCACCGATTTTCACGATGCCTTCTTTCTCGTTGATATGGACGGCCTCGCAGCCTACGATGCAGCATTTGCCCCAGCCACGTGCCACCAAGGCTGCGTGTGAGGTCATGCCGCCACGCTGTGTGAGGATGCCGTCAGCGGCGCGCATGCCTTCAACGTCTTCAGGGTTGGTCTCTTCACGGACAAGGATGTTGGCCTCCTTGTTCTTGCGGAATGCCATGGCTTTCTCGCTGCTCAACGCTATTCTGCCGACCGCTCCGCCAGGGCCTGCAGGAAGACCGTGCGCTAAAACGTTCTTGTTTTTCTCGTCTTTGGCGTCGAGGATAGGGTGGAGGAGCTCGTCAATCTGGTTCACGCCGAGTCGCATCACCGCTGTGGCCTCGTCGATGCGGCCTTCATGAAGCATGTCGAGTGCCATATTCACTGCTGCCACGCCTGTGCGTTTTCCGACACGGCACTGCAACATATATAATTTGCCGTCCTGGATGGTGAACTCTATGTCGAGCATGTCTTTGTAGAAGTCTTCCAAAGTGTTGCGCACGTCGCATAACTCTTTGTATGTCTGAGGCATAAGCTCTTCCATCGAAGGCATGTTTTTGTTTTTCTCGTTCTTGGTGTCGTTGTTCAACGGGTTAGGAGTGCGGATGCCGGCCACCACGTCTTCGCCTTGGGCGTTGATGAGCCATTCTCCGTAGAACTTGTTGTCGCCGGTGGCAGGGTCACGCGTGAACGCCACGCCTGTCGCCGAGTTGTTGCCCATGTTGCCGAACACCATCGTCTGCACGTTGACGGCAGTGCCCCAGTCCTCCGGGATGCCTTCAATACGGCGGTACGACACGGCTTTCTTGCCGTTCCAGCTCTTGAACACGGCTCTGATACCGCCCTCAAGCTGCATTTCCGCGTCATCCGGGAATTCTTCGCCGAGAACTCTCTTGATGGTGGCTTTGAATTCTTCTGCCAAAGCCTTCAGCTCATCGGCTGTTATCTCTGTATCTGATTTGTAACCTTTCTTTGCCTTGAATTCGTCGAGCATGTCATCCAAAATCTTGCGGATGCCTTTGCCTTCAGCAGGCTCCTTGTCCTCGGCCTTCTCCATGACGACATCGGCGTACATCATGATGAGACGACGGTATGAATCGTAAACGAAGCGCGGATTGTTGGTTTTCTTAATCAATCCGGGTATTGTCTTTGAGCAGAGACCGATGTTCAAGACGGTGTCCATCATGCCTGGCATAGACTGGCGCGCGCCCGAACGGCACGACACCAACAGCGGATTCTCCGCGTCGCCATATTTCATGCCCATGATGTTTTCCATGTTCTTGATGCCTGCGTGGACCTCATCCATCAAGCCCTCCGGAAGCTGGCAGTTGTTAGCATAATACGCTGTGCAGCATTCGGTTGTGATTGTCAAACCTGCCGGGACCGGTAATCCTAACAGACACATCTCCGCTAAATTGGCACCCTTGCCGCCCAACAAATTCTTCATTGTTGAGTTACCCTCGGCAGTGCGGTTGCCGAAAAGATAAACGTACTTGGTTTTTCCCATTTTTTTTAAAATTATTTATTGTTTATTGTATGATTTTCAATTATTTGGCAAATATCTGTCGCCTATTTTTTGAAAAACGCAAAGATAGTAAAAATAATCTGAATTTTCATAAAATTTTTCAAGATTTTTTTTCAACGGATTCACCCCTCATTTATCATCCGATAAATCTCCTCTGCCCTATCAAATACGCCAAAGTCTAAAGTATAAAAATAAAAATCTAAAGTCTAAAATCTAAAGACTTTTTTGTATTTTTGTAAAAATTTTAAATATGGGAAGATATATTGGAATAATCGCGGTCGTTTTTATCGCTTACATGTTTTACAAAGCCTTTAAAAATAAACGTCAAGGTGCTGATAAACAATTGAATATGAATGTAGGATGCTCCCCGGGACTGCTCGGTGCCGGCATCGGTTTTATTATCGGTGGCGGACCAATAGGTGCCATCATTGGCTATGCACTTGGCACAATTTTCGGCAATAATTATACCAAAGAAGACACTAAATTCATGGGCGAAAACCCGCGTCAGCAGGACTTCTCCGCAAGTCTGCTCGTCCTCTCCGCCGCTGTCATGAAAGCCGACGGTACTGTCAAAAAGTCGGAACTCGACTATGTGAAACGTTTCTTCTTCTCAAATTTTGGGCAGGAACAGGCTGAGAAATATATTCTCACTCTGCGTGAAATTCTCAAGCAGGACATCCAAATCGCTGACGTGAGCCAGCAAATTGGTCGCTACATGGGCTATTCATCGAAACTGCAACTGCTTCATTATCTGTTTGGTATAGCTTCCGCAGACGGGCAGGTGCATGAAACGGAAGTCGATGTCATTCAAACGATTGCGCGTTATATGGGCATCTCAATGCCTGACTTCGACTCAATCAAGGCTATGTTTGTCAAACAGGTCGATGATGCCTACACCATTCTTGGCATCGAGCCTTCTGCTTCTGATGAGGAAGTGAAGAAAGCTTACCGAGAAATGGCAAAGAAAAACCACCCTGACAAGGTTGCTTATCTCGGTGATGATGTCAGGAAAGCTGCTGAGAAAAAATTCCAAGAAATCAACGACGCTTACGATAAAATCAAGAAGCAACGCGGCATAAGTTAACGGCGGTCGAGCCTGTGGAAGCCGTCAAAGCCGTAAATCACTACTTGTACAGTCTCCATTTTACCCCGAAAATAAATTTTGAGTCCCGCATCGGATAATGTGGAGTGGTGAAATATCGGTTGTCTTTAGTCAAAGAATAAATATTTGTGTATGAAACAAATAAATTAGCCCGTTTCAACTTGAATGTTACGCACAAGTCCAGGAACGGATAATTCCCGATTTTTACGTCGTTTTGCAAATGATATGTTCTAAGGGCAGGCATATATGCGTCAGCGTAATATTCCGTGAAATAATTGATTACGACTGCAGGCTGCATCATCGAAATGCCTTTTACAAGATTGATATTCCAACCGAATTTCATTTTTCCATAGAATAGAGGAAGATGTATGACTTCTTCATTATCAGATATTTGCATAGAAGCGATACCACCAAACTCGAAATGTTTCAGCCTTATTTCAAATTTTGCAAATGCCGATGTGATGTTGAGCGTTCCAGTGTATTGTGCAGGTTGGGCATTCTCCGCAAAGTAAATGTAATGGTCGATTGTTGCCTGTTTTACACCTATTTTGATATTGTGAATTTCGTATGATGCCTGAAGTTTCATGTATGTTGCCGGACTGAAATCGTTGCTCCATCTGAAATTATTTGAATAATAATTCTCCTCAAACCAATCTGGCGATTTTCTTAAGAGATTGATATCGAATGCCAAAACTCCGAAATTTTTCTTGTATGTGCCTATAAACTGTTTCCATTGTCCGTTAAATATGAAATCTCCTGCATGGTAACCGTTTAAAATGAGCTCGCCATTGCCCGTTATCCTTGTCGCCTTAAACAAGTTGATTATGATGCCTGCCTTTGCCCTGAAGTTCTGAAAATCAGCCTGCGCAAATTTATCGCCTGTCACAATGTCCAAATACCCCCCGTGACGGGTAAAATTATGCTCTGCTCCAAAAGTCAGATAGAATGGAATGTCGTTATTGTATTTCCCGTAAGTCAAAGAGTTCCAATTGATTGCATTTTTAATGGTATAAAAACTAAGGCTGTCGAAAGTTTCAGATGTGTTCAAGACATAGTCAAAATTTGCATAGAAATCGGAAGTGGGGTAGGCGTCTTTATAAACATAGCTATTCCGTTGAAAATCAAAAGAATAGTTGAGTCTTCCAAGTCCAATTTTTCTTTTTTGTATAGAATCAGAGGTTTTCTCTGCTCCACTCAAAATAAAATGTTGGTTTATCCCGAATCCTGACACTTTTATCAAATTGCTTGCTCCCATCAGATTCACGGGAATCACGGTTTTATCTTCCTCAATCAAATCAACAAAAATTGAATCGTATGTAATGCCTCCGTTCTCGTAAACATCTATTTTATTTGTGAAATAATAGCCGTTCACGCCATATCTCTCGTTTTTTGTGTTCCAGCGTAAGTTTCCTATAAAATAATTATTTTGTGCATAGCTTCTTTGGTAAAAAGAAGGGGCAAAGTCGATGTTTAAATTCAGTGTTATATATAGTCTTTGAAGCAATTGTCGGCAGAACAGGACTTTGAGATGCTGTTCTTTTTTGCTTCCCATCATATAGCTGATTTCTGTAAATGGTTGATATATAATAGGATATATGATATTTTTCTTTGTAATGATAAATTTCTCGTATGCAGGCAGTTGGTCGTTAAAGCCGACAGAAATAGGGAAGGAGTACTCCAAATTTTTATGGGCATGTCCCGAATTGCTCAGTTCCTGATAGTATTCCATCATTGGATTTGTTGGGTCGTAGAAAGATGCTGAGAGGGTAGTGGTATCCCAAATTTGAATATTTCCAAGTTGTTGGTTGTCAAGTGTTTTATAAAAATAATCCACCAATGTCGAATCAGCCACAATAGTGTCTGTTTCATATAAAGGGGTAGATGCTGTCACTGAAAAATGGCAGTACATGGCAAACAGCGACGTTAATATCACATTTAAAACTTTCACGTTGCAAAGATAGTAAAAAAGACGTCAGATGTCAGACTTCAGGCATTAGATTTTTTAAGATGTGTAAATTAGTGTCATAAAACAACGAAAGCCTGCCTTTGGAGGGCAGGCTTTGCTGTATGGGGGTGGCGGCGACCTACTTTCCCACGTTTCCGCAGTATCATCGGCGCGGCGGGGCTTAACTTCTCTGTTCGGAATGGGAAGAGGTGGACCTCCGCG